>Ga0247725_1000030_pt1 | contig 229746 bp, 257 predicted proteins | sample OKSTACKMCFT3sol_FD_183021 | JGI IMG/M metagenome (GOLD analysis project Ga0247725, IMG submission 183021) | Subsurface sediment microbial communities from gas well in Oklahoma, United States - OK STACK MC-FT3-sol | ecosystem: Environmental > Terrestrial > Deep subsurface > Rock core/Sediment...
AGCGTCGGGGTCTTCCTCTTCAGCGTCGGGGTCTTCCTCTTCAGCGTCGGGGTCTTCCTCTTCAGCGTCGGGGTCTTCCTCTTCAGCGTCGGGGTCTTCTTCAGCGTCGGGGTCTTCTTCAGTGGCCGGATCTTCCTCTTCCTCTTCCTCGTCAGCAGGTTCTTCACCGCTGGCCTTAGCTTCCCACTTCGCGACGATGGCGTCCTTGTCCTCTTCGGTAGTATCCGCAGCCTTCAGAGCCTTGGCATCTTCCTTATACTCGGCACGGGCAGCGGCTTCCGCTTCCTTGTCGTCACCAGCGGCTTCGATCACAGACTTCAGAGCTTCAGCCATTCGCAGGCTGATGTCTTCGGCACGCTTGCGAGCATCGAGCTTGGATTTCTCCACGTCGTTCTCTTTGGTGCGCTCGGCTTTCTTGTCATCCGACTGGCGAGTGACGTCACCTTCCAGATCCTCGCCGAAGTCCTCGTCATCGTCGACGTCTTCCTCTTCCATCGCGTGCTCAAGCGGCTTCATCTTGCTTGCCTTGGCATTGCGGAGATCTTCATCCTGCAATCCGGCCTTGGCGCGGCGCTCTTCTTTCTGCTGCTCGGCCTTGGCGGTTTCAACGCGGGCCACTTCGGCAACCTGCTTGGCGATTTCGCTATTCTCTTTGGCGTCGAGGATGCGGCGCTGCTTCTGCTCTTCCTCGCGCTTGGCCTTGGCTTCACGTTCAGCGTTACGTGCAGCAGCCTGTTGGGCACGCTCTTCCTTCTCACGCTCGTTACGTTCGCGGACACGTTGGCGCTCTTTGTTGAGCTGGTACTCCTTGATCATCTCGGGAGTAACAACGGTCTGCGGCCAGCGGCCCTTCGGCATTACCGGAAGGTCGGAGGCGATGCGGTCATACTCGGCGGTGGTTACCGTTTCGTACAGGCCGTTGAGGTCGACGATCTTACCGCCCTGTGACGGACGGCCGAAGCGCATACCGATCTTATCGCCACGGCGCAGCTTGATAGGGCGCTTGTTGGTTTGAATCAGGTACTCGGGATCGCGAACAATGCGCCACTGATAGTTAGTGGTATCGACACCGAACGCTTCAGTGCCATCCCGACCGAATGCCTCGTTGCGCACAGCGCCCAGCGGTTTGAAGCGGTCGGAATCAAACTTCTGAGTAGCGGCGTCGTCGAGGATTTCTTTGGTCTTGGCAGTGGGCTGATCGCCTTGCAGGATAACGCGCTTGATGCGCTTGCCTGTGCTCGCAATCTTGTTGGCGCGCTGCTTGGTGATCTTGAACAGTTTCTTCGGCGCGTCCTCGGTTACGATGTAGTAATCCTTGGAACGTGCAACGGGGCGGATGCCAACCCGCGTCCCTTCTTTGACTTGCGCCCGAGCAGTACCGCCAGTGACAGTGAAGGTGCTGCCCTTGTAGATGTACCACTCGAAATCTTGCTGCGCAGAAGTCGAGGCAATAGAGCTAATCGACAGTTGCATACTTGGATCCTAATGTTGAATTCAACAACGTTGTTTACAGTATGGTGGCGGTTACCCGCCACTCAAATACCCATAAGGGGGACATTCAACGCACATGTTGACGCACAGATCTGGGGTAGCCCAGTACCACTGACCCGTAGGCAGCTGACGCGCAACAACGTCGGACGGTTCCATCTTCCACACGCGCACCGCATTCTGCAACGCCTCCACTTCAGTCGCGAAGTATCCACGGTCAAGCAAGTCCGGATTCCCGTCGTGCGACGTTGCCAGATTGAACACAACCGTGCGGCCTTCGAACGACTGCGTTGCCGTCTGCACAAACTCACCAGTGCGGGGAGCGTGCGACGTTACGGCCGACGAAGCAGCGAATGACGAAGTGCTACCGAACCGCGAGAAGCTGTTAACGCGCACGGCCTTAGCGGGCTTCAACTCTGCGCTCTGGCTTTGCGATTCCACGTACTCAGCGGGCGCTGCGTCGACGGCTGCGGCTTTGCCGATCTGCGCGTAGTCAGCGGCGAGAGACAGCTGCCATGGTGCATACTGCACGTGCCACGTTACGCCGGGAATCGGGTCGGCCATCTCGTACAGTTTGGGGAAGACGAACGAACGCGACTCAATCTTGACGGTGCGCTTCTTCACCTGCCGATACAGAGCGCGGATCGGGATCGTGTCGGGCTGCCGGGCTTGCGCGCTACGTGCCTCAGTTCCCCAGTGCGTGAGGCCAAGAATTTGCTTCTGCGCTGCGTTCAGTTCTAGGTACTGCTTCTTGGGCAATGGAGCGAACGTTGCATCCAACTCAAGCGTCATGGCTGTGCGGTAGACAGCACCCGTGACATCCAATGCCTCGACGGTGTACGCTGGCTTCGGCGTTGCCCCGTTGGCGGCGAGCGATAGGCCCTCAGCTGCGCGCTGTGTTACAGCCTGCGCATCCAGCCCCAGTGCGGCAGCGCGTTGTGCGCGAACCTCTGCGTACTTCGCGCTCTTGGTTTCCGCACGATTACGCTTCATGTGAGTGAAATTAGAGGATTCAACATCGACATGTTGCATTTGGCGGAATTTCGGAGCCGACGGCGCATGGCTGTGTGCCGCATGCACGTTCGAGACGATTTGGAAATCGAGATCGTTGAACGTCCGTACCTCCTGCCGCTTGGTGTGTTGCGCAGTAGAGCGCTCGACACTGCTGACAGTGAACTCGTTGTGGTCAAATGTCGGAGTCCGGATACCACCATTCGTAGGCACCGCGTTGCGCTGGAACCCAACCCCTGCATAAGAGGACGAATCTGGGCGCGTGAACGACTGGTGCTTGCGGAGCGGATACAGCACAAAAGTGCTCGGCTCATGTTCAACGATTGGGGTGCGTGGGATAGTGAGCAGCGAATCGACGGGCAACACGATGTCGCGTGCCGGAACTTTCAGGAGCTGCTGTTTCTCCAACTTGATGGCGGTGACAATCGGGTCATAGTGCCAGCGGGCAACTACATCGCCGAAATCCAAAGTGCGACCGTCAGCGAACGGAATAGCGCGGTAGGTCAGTGGCTGATCAAGGTCAAACTCAACCTCTTCCTCTGCCCTGTTGAATCCGCGAGCATCGGTATCTGCTGGCAGTGCATCGCCATCGACGGAAACCCACACACCAGCCGGAGTGCGCGCCACGGCGTAGAATCCCTCGGGTATTGCATCGAAGGGGAACGCTGGCGACGTGCCGATAACGTAACGCGCTGCCGCATCAGTTACAGGCTCGGCATCGAGGAAGTGGTCATCCGCCCAGATACGAAGCACGTGATCGGTGCGCCCGAACTTGTACGGGATTTCGTAGTGGGCGTGCTCGGTCACTTCGAACTTGATGTGAGCCGTCTGGCTGGGGCCCAACACAATGGATCGCAGTGGCGTATTTTGGAACTCGCCAAGATCGCTGGTCAACGTCAGGATCACACGGCTATCATGCGTGTTCTCGATGGCACGACTGACGAACTTGCCCAGCGGCATGTACGCGCGTCCCTTGATGCCAACTGTGATCGGCTGCGCGTCCTGAATGGAGTTGAAGGTCACCCGCAGCGCGCCAGTGGTCACCCACCAGTTATCGACAAACTCGTCGCTCTGCGTAACGCGAATCGCCAAGCTCTGGCCGGGGCGAATCAGCGTACCGTCAGCAACCTCAACGCCATCGATCAGGATCACGCCATTACTGTGTACCGGAATAGCGGTGTCGTAAGCAGTAGGTGTCACGGCAACCGTGGCGCGCACTTCCTGCGGGCGGATGTTGTAGATGTCGTCGATTACGAACGTGTCGGGCAGCTCGTCGGGAATCATCGGTTCGTCGAGGGCATTGCGGCCAACGGCAATGACGAACAGGTTGTCGCGAATGCTGTTGGTATCGACTACGATCTTGAGCTGCTGGCCGTTGCGTGCGCTGACCGTTGGTGCGTCATTGACGGTAACTGTCGCGTTAGACCCTTCAGGCAGCGCGAGCGGGAACGCCTCGTTGGCGTCACCCACAACGTCCACCCACAACGTCATCCAGTTGCCAGCGGTTTCCTTCTTGGCAATCGTCAGGGTGGTGGCGTGCTTGCTGCTGTCAGTGCGCAGCGATACCACGGGAGCCATGGCACAAACAGCATGCGCAACGTTGTTGAGGTAGATGATGCCCAACAGCGTGCGACCATCCGGCAGATTGCCCGTCAGCGTTCCGGCCTCGTAGCGCTTACCGTCCGTGCTCAGGTACTTGCCAGACGCTGGGTAGAGCAGCTGGCCTGCACACGCGTCGTAGGAGACGGCAATCGACGTGGTGTCAGTCAGCAGCTTGCGATAAGCGCCGTGCATGAACCCAGTATCGGTTAAGCCGAGACCAGTATACGACTCGCCAGCAAACGTGGGAGTCAGTTCAGTGCCGTAGGTGAACGCGTTGTCGGTTACGGCATCGCTGACGCAGTAGACGCGGCTGGCATCTTGCGGATCGGGCTGCACACGTGTCCACGTGCGAGTTGAATCCAACAGGGTGACCGCACTTGGCGCATAGCTGGCCCCAAGAGCAACACGTTTCAGGCTACCATCGTCGGCAACAAACACGAACCCGGTGGCGATGCCGTTGGTGTAAGTGAATGCGCCGTTGCGTACCCCAACACCGATGTCGTGTGGCGCTAGGGGATTGAAGCTGTGGTCGTAGCGATGGAGGCGGCCCGCGACGTCAACGAACAAATGCGCACGCTGATCACTAGAGTTACGGGAGATTCCGGTCGCGACTGTTACTTCACCGATATTGATGGAGCGGCCGACCGTGGGGACAGTCAGTGTTGAATTCGAGCGCAGGGCCCAAACGCGCTTGCCCGCAGCGTCTGGGACGAGGATGTAATCGAGCCAAGGATCCGCAGCCGTGGCCGGAGCAGTCAGCACAGTTTCGACATTGGTAACCAAGTTGATTACACAGATGCCGCTGCTGTTCCAGTCAAGGTGGTTACCGATGCCGCGCAGTGCCGCGAGCGACCAACGGTCAGCGGTCGGGCTCAGCACGCAGTAGGTTTCGATTCGACGCCCGCTCTCACTTACCTCAACGAGTCGGGCTTGCAGCGCACGGTTTGCTTCAATCGTAATGTTTACGTTTTGCAGCCCCGTGAGTGTCAGCTCTTTGCTGCCGTTGGGGAATGTTGCGTTGCCCGTGATCCGATACGTTTTGGTTTGACCGATTGCACCCAGCGACAGAGGTTCAATGACCGCGCCGCTCGTTGTGATGTATTTCATTCAGTCACCTCGGAGAAAGAAAAAAGGGCAGCCCGAAGGCCGCCCTGTCTCGGGGTTGTTGCTTATGCCACACCGCCGCCTTCTTGCAGCAAGAACAGGCGCATGCCAGTGTTCTTCGGCCCGTTGGCGGCACAGGCGCGGTACTTGCGCAGCTTCGGAGAACCGCCGTCCATCTCGTTATATACCTGCACCTCGATAGAGATGTCGTTGGTGCTGGTATCAGCGGAACCGTAACCGATCATGTCGATCTCATACGGGTAGCTGTAACGTTGGGTGTTCAGGCCAGCAGGCAGACGGAAGTCGTAACGGCCGTTTTCGTTGAACGACACCTGCTGCAACGGGTTCATAACCGCGAACGAGTCGGGGGTATGAGTGGTCGCAGAGGTAGCCCACGCCGGAGAGTTCATGTCGTCTTCGCGCACGGTGAAGCGCATGATACCAGACGGCCAGATGGTGTTGGCATCGGGGGCACCGCCACCAGAGCAGGAGTACAGGCAGAACAGCGGAGCCGCGCCAGTAGTAACGACAGTGCCGTCCGGATTGATCGCGCGCTGGATACAGAACCAGTTTTGACGGCAGCCGAAATCGTCCTGCGCTTCCACGCTGGTCACAACCGCGATGCCGTGGGTGCTGACGGAGCAGAAGTAGGAGAACGGGGTTGCGGTGTAGTCAGCATTGACCAGCGGAGCAGGGCCCGCGTCATCAGCAAACTGCATGGAACCGAAAGCGTCGAAGTCCTTAGCGGTCGCACCGCCAGTCCCTTTCTTACCGCGATGGTAGAAGAAGGTGTCGCGCAGTTCGGCCGGAGTGGACGTAACCCCCATGGCCTGCTCGGGGCGATAGTTGCCGATGGTGCCCGAGTAGAGAGGCAGGCTGTAGGAAGTCGGGTTACCGCCGACCTTCAGGGAGCCTGCTTTGGACACAGTGCCATCGTCGGTGATCTGAGTCGGAGTCGCGCAGTACATCTTCACGCTGTCCTCGGTGACCTTGATCGCCAGACGCCACTTCTGGGTGGCTGCCAGCGGATCCATAGTGGTGGTGGCTTCGAGCACGATTGCCTCGATGGACTCACCGACTGCGGAAGCCGCGATGCCATTTTGAGAAATGACGGTCATGCCACCAGCGACAAGATCCTTGGCGATAGCTGCCCACAGTTTACGTTGATCGGTAAAACCTTGGCCTGTAGTAAATCCCATGATGGAACCTCTTAGTCAGTAGGGAACAGAACGCGGAGCCCACGGTTGTTGGCACCGTTCGCGTTCATTGCTTTATACGTGCGCTGCGGAACACCAGCGAACGCAATAGGGACGTCACTTGCGGAACTCATGATGTCAGCACTGGTGTAGCCCAGCATATCCAACATCAGAGCGTACACGTGGCGATGGGTGTTGATCCGTTGAGGGAACGACACGACGGCGTTGTTATCTACCGTGACCGAAACCTGCTGCATCGAGTTGATGATGGGAGCAACATCGGGAGCAAAGCTGCACGCGGTTACAGCCAAAGCCGCAGCATGAATGTCGGCTTCGCGGACTGTGATGCGTTGAATCTCTTTGGCGTTGAGGACGTCGGGATCCCCAGAGCCTTCGGCACGGAACACCGCGAACAACGGAGCAGGGCCAGCGGGAACAGCCATAGAGCTTTCCAGCACCGGACGTTGAACCACGGCCCAGCTGTAGGCTTTGCCTGTATTGTCCAGAGCATCAGCTGCGACATGCAACGTGAATCCGTGGTCGGACGTTGAGATGAACAGGGTCAGGGGAACGGCCGTGTAATCAGCCTCTTCTGCAATGCCCCACGCGTCGAACGACACGAAGTAGCGATTGATAAGATTGTCCACTGACAAACGTCCGGCTTCAGCGGTAGCGGTAATCTTTGCCACCTTGCCGTCGTCGGAAATCTGCGGAGTCGGAACAACATTCAGCGAGACCCAGCGGTCGAGGTCATGGCCTTCAACCACAACAGACCAAGGCTCGTTGTTGAACTTGGGATCGATAGTAGGCCCAGCACTCAGCACAATGCGGCTGCTGTCATCGAGCACAGCGTTGGCTGCAACTCCATCGACGTTGGTCACGGTAAACCCGAGACCAGCAAGCTCGCGCGCAATGGTACGTGCAAGGCCCTGCATACCGATCACATCCTTTTTAATGACGTGAGGCATCTATTACTCCAAAACCAGATAGTTGATCGTTACCGTCGGCTTGCTTGCTGCGGCACCAACGTTGGTGAAACGACAGTACAGCTGATCAGCGCTCGGCGAACGATTGACGAATACCGCGTAACGACGATGTTTGACTTTCTTGCCGTCCTGCACCGTGATGCCTTGGTCGGACATGACGTCTACCCCGCTCACAAAGCGATAGGGGTTTTCATCGTCGTAAGCAGCGGTAGAAAAGATTTGAAAGTCGATGTCTACCGCATTCAAAATTACGTCAATTAGCAGCAGAGCCCGCGACGCCTTGATAGAAAAGTCGTGCGCCTGCGAGGGCTGCAAGTAAGTTGGAGCTTCGTACTCCACAGACGAGCGCGTACCTGCTTTGTCCTGCCCACTGGTATCAATCCAAATGAGCGTTCCGTTAGCGCCAGACATCAAGGTGTAGCCAGCAGCTGGAGCGGGAGGAATCTTCTGGCTGTTGTGCAGCGAGATGATTTGCTTCTTGTCGACAGGGGTCAGGAGGATCGGCAGCTCTGCGCCAATCTTGTCTCCTGTATCCATGCCTTCAATCAACGCCCTCACGTCCTCTTCACTCATGCCCATCTTAAACTCTTCCCAGTTCGTTTTGTCTGGTTGGAGTTTGTAGATTTTGTCGTCAGCGATTACGTAAGCGAGCATCCCCACCTTCTTCGCGAACGGGTGTATCTTCGCAAGCTCGGCGAAGGTGGCCTTCACTTGAAAGCCACCCTTGACATAAATGTCCTCGACGAGAAACGGCACAGCCGTGTTCGAAGGCAGAAGGAATGCCGACATTGAAATCGGCATACGCTTTCTCCTTATGGGTTACCAGACATCGGATCGGTTGCGTGGTACTGGAACTCGTAGGTGTATTCCATCTGGTTGAACGGGAAGTCGTTACGATACACCACGTAGTCGACGCCATCGATCTTCCCTTCCCACGGGCCAGTAAAGTCCCATGCGTCCGGATAATCTTTCGCGCCATCCCACGAACCAGCGAAGCCGTACTGACCGCCCACCGCAACGAAGCCCGGCTTGCCGTCAATAGAAGTTACGGAACGCACATATGCGTAACCGCACTTGGCTTTCGGCATCGCGAAGTATCCCCACTTGTCGTTATCTTGGGTAGAAGAGAACGCAGGCATGTAGATACGGTCAGACACGGTGCCCGTGAGTTCTTGCGTCAGGCTATCGAGGAAAGCCTTGTTGAACCCAGAGGGACTGTTGACCCGCGAGACAATGCCGAACTTGATCTTGGATTCCCCAATGGGAGGAACGCTGGTGTCGGTGATAGTCACAGTCTTGGTCGCCGTCTTGGTAACGCCGCCCTCAGTGTACGAGGCGGTGATTACGATGTTGGTGTTGGCCGCTACTGCCGGAGTGGTCAGGATGCCAGACGAAGAGATCGACACACCAGTCAGGCCGCCCGCGTTGCTAATGCTCCACGTGGGGTTGACGTTCTTGGTGCTGTTGTCGCTCATGGTGGCAACGCAGGTGTAAGTTGCGGTGGCCGTACTCTCGGCGGCAGTGTTCGGGCCCTGAATCACGATGGAGCTGAGAACAAGCGGCACGTTCTTGATCACGATGTCCTTGTCCGCAGTCCAGCTCTTGCCTTCGGCGGTTACCGTACCACGAATGGTCAGCGGCACATCCGCAGAAACCTGACTCGCCGTTACAACGTTGCCGCTGATGGTGGCGTTACTGGTCGGCGTCACGAACGTGAGCGCGGGCGTACTGAAGAGGGATTTGGATCCGTCTTCGAGCGTGGCTTCCATGGTGTAGGTGCCCGTCTGACCTTCGGTAATCTGTGCAGGGCCCAACAGTGCGACCGACACAATATTGCCGAGGTTGACGATGTTCACGTTCAGCGTAGCAGTGAACGCTTGGCCCGCCTTCACGGCCTTCAGCTCAATGACGACCGGAGTGTTCGCCAGAACTTTCGGCCAAGTCGCGAGACCAGCAGCCGAGATGGTGCCGACGCCAGACTTGATTGTCCACGAAGTGATGGAGTCGGGAGCAACTTTGCTGCCGTCACTCATGGTAATCTGAGCGCTGTACTGCGACGTGGTGTTCTCGTTGGCAGTAGTCGGGCCGAGAATCTGCATGGACGCAGGCAACACCGCACGATCCTTGATGGTTACGTCGATGGTATCGGACTTCACGATGCCGCCGATGTTCGCACGCAGCGAAATGGTGACCAGAGTGTCCTGAGTTACCTGCTGCGCGACCAGCATACCGACGTTGGAGATAGTGCTAGTGCCCGTTACCTGCCACTGCTCCATTTCACCGGGAGCTACACCACGCACGCTACCGTCAGAGAAGTAGGCGTCCGCTTGGTACTGCGTCGAGCTGCCTTCGTCTACGGAAGTCGCGCCCGTGATCACAATGCTTTCCAGCGTGATGATCACTTCGTTCTTGACCATGAGGTCAAGGTGGCCTTGGATTGCGTAGCCCGCAACAGTCGCCTTACAGGTGACGGTGTTAGGAGTATCAATCGTTACCTCGGGCGCAGTGAACACGCCGGACGCACCGGATGCCGCGATGCTGCCGACCAGAGTTTCCCAGCCAGTGAGTTCCGCAACCTTCAGGTCTTCCTTGCTGCCGTCGCTGTAGACAACTTTGGCAGTGTAGGTCGAACTGGTCTTCTCTTGTACCAGAGTAGCACCCAGAACTTGAATGGATTCCGGAATACGCTCGGGCGGGTTGCTCACGTTGCGCAGCGTGATATTCTTGGTTGCGGTGACCGTCACACCATTGACCATTTTGGTGGCCGTCAGGATTGCAGCTTCATCGGCAGCGACTTCGGCGGCTGCGACCTTGTTGCCAGTCACGGTGCCTTTCGGGTTGTCACACTTGAAGGAATCGACCGTGGTCTGTTCCTGTGTGCCGTCGTTGTACGCTACGTAGAACGCGTAAGCCTGTTCGGTGTGCTCGTCGATAACCGCAGCACCTTGGATGGTGAGGGTCACTGGCTTGAACTGGCGAATCAGCACGTCGTGGGTATCGGTCAGGCCGTCTTTCACGGCGGACAGAGTTACCACGGTGTCTTGGGTTACGCGCTTCGCAACACCGACGAACCCGTTGAGGGCCAGCGCATCGTTGTTGTTCGATGCGAACGTATCGGGAATCAGAGCCGCGCTGCTGCCGTCGCTGTAGTGGCCGACGACGCCGAACGTGGTTTGATCCGCAGGCATCATCTCGGTGACACCGACGATCTCGATACTGACCAGCGTGACGACGGTGGACTTAACGATGATGCGCAGCAGGTACTCGGCTTCTACCCACTTGTTGAACACGACGTCGCGCAACTTAACCTTGACGGTCAGGTCGGTGTCGAACTGCAACTTCGGACAGGTGACAACGCCAGTAGCCGGATCGATGGTCACGCCAACGGTGTTCTGCTGAATGCTCCACACCAGACCCTCGGGGTCAACTTCGGTGCGGTCAGTCCAGATAGCCGTGCCGATCAGATCCATCGTGCCGTTGTCGTTCATGTACGACGCGTTGCCCGGCAGGCTGATGATTACGCGTTCGAGGCGCGGGCTTACCCAGTCGATGTGCTCGATGGTGGGCTTGCCCCAGCGTGCGTAATACACGTTGCGGTCGGTGGGATGGGCGCGAACCAGATACAGGATGTCACCAGCAGCCGGGGCGTTGCCCTCGATGATTGCGTAGTGAGTGGCGCTGATCTTTACCAGCTTGCGCGGGTAGTCCGGGTGGTCGTGCTCGGTCGGATAGCGCTTGTCCGACATTGCCGGATGGTTGGACACCACGACGACAGCATCTGCCTGCTCGGCTTCCAGCTGCACAACACCCATGACTTTCGGGGTTGCGTGCGGGATGGTGGTGTCGGCAGGGTCGAGACCGATGTCGGCCGGATTCTCCACAACCGGACGGAAGAACTGATCTACAACGTAGATTTGTGCCAGCTCAGTGATCTCTTCCCACGTGCCACGGTGCACGCCATCGGTGCTGTGACTGGTGCGGCGACGCAGCGAACGGAACTCTGGGGAGCCCGGATTCATGTTCAGCCACAACGTGTTGTAGGGAACTTCACTGAAGGTCGGCTCAGTGAAAGAGCACACGATGATAAACGAGCGTGCGGTCTCAGTGTCGTTCTCCATCTGCGTCAGTTGAACTGGATGTGCGGGATTACAGCCCCGCACACGTGCCAGATCATACCAACGCGCAATGGCTTTGTTGAGCAATTCCATAATCACCCCGTGATTTCAGTGCGGGCCAGTTTGCGCTGGTCAGCGGAAGTGGGAGAGGCTGCGACGAAAGTTGCACCTTGCGCTGCGGCCCCGTTGTCCATGTTGACCACGCCGATAACGTCGACAAGCGGTTTCTCGGGGTGCATCTCGTCATGCGGCAGCGGGTAGCGCTCGTCGGTCAGGCGCGGGTCACTTGCGGCGACGAATGCGGGCGCAGTCTCTTGAGCTGCCGGATGGTTGAGCTTGGCGATGCCGTAGCGCGTGGTGGTCGCGATGTCGACGTTGCCCAGATTCGGATCGCCGTCGGCCGCGTCGTAGTATTGCGCAGACCAGATACTCTCAACGCGCTCGACCAGCTCCCACGTGTTGTTCAGTCCGTTGCTCGGAACCTTGCTCACGCGACGCACGAACTTCATGTAGGTATCGCGGTCGCGGTTCATGTCGAGCCACACGACGTTGAGCGGCAGCATGCGCGTTGGCTCTTCGTCAGATACCCACACCATTGCGCTGTTGTTCAGCACTGCGTTGTACTGGCGGAAGATCTTCGCGCTCTGCCCAACGGTGTAACCAGTTACGGTCAGGATGGCCTGCGCCATTTCACGAATGTTCATCAGACCTCCAAATCGCTTTCTTTCAGGTGACGCCACGTGTAGACGGGAACGCCCTCTACGACATCAGCAACCAGAGTGTCGCCCAAGCGCGGGGCAACCTGACTAGCGATTTTCACCGAGGTGCCGTCGCCAGTGCGGATGATGGTCGCGGGCTTCTCTGGGTGCATCTCCATATGCGGCTTCGGATCGCGGTCGTTGGTCAGGCGAATGTCGCCCTCGATTACAACCTTGGAATCCGGTTCCGGTGCCGACAGGTAACCGATGCCGTGCACTTGCTGGGTAGCTGGCGGCGGCAGCGTGATGGAGATCATGCCAGTGTCTTCCGGATCGTACTGCTGATCGGGGAACGCGTCGGCGTAGAAGTAGAGAACCTTCCACTCGTCACCGTCCGGAGTTTCCCCTTTCTTGGTACGCAGGTACGCATGCTGGTAGGTGTCGGACTCCGGATTGAAGTCAATCCAGATGGCCTGAATCGGCAGCAGCACGTACTTGGGTTGATGATACGAACAGCACACGACAGTCGCCTTGCCCGTAGCATCGTCCGTAAGGCGAACGATGATCGGGGCTTCTTGTTGACGGTGAATGTTCGTAGTCAACTCAAGTGCAGCGATATATTTCTCTAACTTGAGTTCCATGGATTACCCTCTTACTGGATTTCGGTGGCCCGAGAACCCTTCGGATTGATGTTGTAGCGGAAGAAGATCCGACGCACGGAGTTCGCCGGGTCGATGATCACGTCCAGAATCAGATCACCGTTAGCGATAGCGGTGTTCGGGTTGTTGGTGTGGTCACAGATAACCTCGAACGGAGTAGCGCCGTCCACAGTGTTGAATGCACCCAGCAGGTTCAGGGCACTCAGCTCGTCGGTCGCCTTGGTTTTCAGATCCTGACGGAGCACAATGTCGTTGGGATCGAAGAGACCGTACTTGGCGCGGGCCGCTACCAGTTCCAGAACGCGACCGCTGACCGCACTGGCGTTGATGTTGCGCAGCGCAGACGGGCGACGGTACAGTGTGAGCTGTTCCCAGACGGCAAAGCTGCCTCCAATCTCGTCCGGCATCTTGCGGGCGTAGTTGATCTGGGCGTTGGTCAACACGTTACGCATCGGCTGATCGTAAATGATGTTGGTGCCGAGAACCTTGATGTGTTCACTCATGCGAAGACCAGCAGGAGCGCGCACAAAGTTTGCAGCAGCATACGCACCAGCAGCAAAAGCGACCACAGGCACATAGACTTTGCGAGCTTCTTGATCATCGAAGACCAAGAAGTCCCCGACGTAAAGGGCACCGTAGTAAGTGTCCAAGTTGAGAGTCTGTTCACGGTACTTAACAGCCTCACGCACGGAATGCTTATCGCTGGCAATCTGCATGAAGGCACGGCAGTTGTTATGGACGGCAGATGCGGCGACCATTGCGCGGTGAACGATGTGATCGTTACCTTGGCAGTTCAGCAACATGTGCGGGGAAAGTTGTTCAGGGTCACTGAAGAACTTGGCGTAGGCTTGCGCGATTTCATCGCTGGTTGCACGACGGCCAGCTGTACCACCACGCATGTCGGACTTCGCGGTGCGCAGGACGGGGACAGCAGGGCAGCTCTTGTTACGCTTGAAGCGCAGGATCTTACTGTCGCGTTCCAGAACTTCGGACAGCTCGTACTGGCGGCCCTCGCCGTCGACGTAGTGGTCGAAGGTGACGAGGTGGCTTTCGTTGGGCATTGCGCCAGCAACGTAGTTCTCGAAAACCTGCACACGGAAGATCGTCGGGTCGTACTCGCCACGGTTCTTGATAGGGTCAAGGCCCTTGGGTACGTTCGGCTGCACGAATACCAGCGTGCCTTCGGCCCAGTCGCCGGGGTTTGCTTGGAAGAAGCAGCCGAGCACGGTGTCGATCAGCGGGTCGGTGGGCAGCCAGCCGAGTTCGTCGGGAGACAGTACGCCCTCGACCTCGCCGTTTGCATTGGTGCGCGGGGACAGGTTGATCTTCGGAACGTTGGCTTTCGGGTCATCCACGGACAGGTTCAACACGGCGTAGTGCGCTTCCGGCGCGAGACGCAGGTTGTAGAGTTGGTTCGTGAACTTGTGAACGAGTTCAGCGAACGTGCCCATGTACCCGAACTTTTTGTGGTTGCGCTTACCGAAGTATGCAGTCCAGTCGTCGGCCGTCAGGGAACGAAACACCATGTTGACGGGGCCGCGCTCAGCTTCACCAACCATCGCGACACGCAGGCCGCTGTTGACGATGTTGAGGCGAGAGAAATCTCGGATCTTGGTATATACACCAGCCGAGCTATGCGGAACATTACTCATAGCTTCAATACTCCGTTGTAAACTTGTGGAATTGAACCGTGATACATGACCAGTGCGTGTCGCTGCGCGCGTTCCGGAGTATCGCGTTTGGCCCATTTGCTATCCAGCATTTGGTTGTAGGCTTCACGCCAGTTACCAGCGGCGGCTGCCTTCAGGAACTGACCAAACCCGAGCACGCCGGAAATACCCAGCTGGTGAATCATAGACACGACGATGGCGCGGCGATCCTCATTCATCTGGTTCCACGCAGCGGCCAGCTTTGCTTCTGCCTGCTGCACGTACTCTTCGGAAAGCTCACTCAACATCAGGTGAGAAACTTTCCGGCTCATGCTGAAGTTTGCGTAGTGGGCGAGCGGAGCATTCAGCCTACAAAGCAGAAATCCCGAGCCAATGGTCGGGAAACCTTTCGTATCGTAGTACGCTTTGGGGCGAAACCCTTCTTCGAAGTCCATGACGACAACGGCGTGAGTTGGGACTGTCATGATTTACTTCCGCTGCTTTTTCTTGCGGGCCCGCGCCATCGCTTCGTTGCGCTTCGCGTTCAGAATGGACACGCGATTACGCAGGCTCTCGATAGACTTGCGGGTGTTGTTCAGACGGCTCACCAGTTTCTTTTGCAGGGCTTGCGTTTCCTTGAGGGGTCGCGGGCTTGTGCCGAGGTAGCCTTTGTTCTTCGCATCGAACTTTTCGAGTTCGGCGCGGGCACCTTCACGGACAAGTTGGCGACGCTGCTTGGTGAGCTTGATGATGTTGTCGACCTTATTACGCGACGCAACAAGGCCCTTACGCTTCGCCACCAACTCACGGCCTTTTGCTTTTGCCGCTGCCAGTCGCTTGTCGTAAGTTGCAACGCTGTATAAACGTTGCGGCTTATCAGTTGGCATTCTCGCCTCCAATCAACGTTGATTAAACACATTTTGACGTCGGTGGTAAATTAGCGTTTGAATGCGAAAAGGGCCCGCAAAAGCAGGCCCTTGTTCTACGCGTTAGCTGTTCATATCCAACACAATGCGGTGAAGATCTAGCACGGCTTGGAGTGCAGCTTTGTTCTCAGGCAGCTGCACGCGACCAACGCAACCCTTCTCGATGAAGCGGATCTGTGCACGGCAGAAGGTTTCGATGTCCAAGTGTGCATCGTTACCTTGGGTCGCCATGTCATGCGCAATCACGCTGCCCAGTGCAGGCCAGAACGGAGTGGCTGACATCATGAGATCAGCTTCAGCCACGATACGCGCTGCCAGCGCAAACTGCTCTTCCCATGTGGCGGTGGCCGCAAGAGGGTCAAGAGAGCTTTCTGGAATGTCATGAGGGAATTCCCCGCACGTCCATTCAGTGAGGCGCAAAATCTCAGAGATGTGTTGCGCTTCCTTAATGTCGAGCCCAAGACTATCACCGTGGACTGCAACAACGTTGCGGATGTAACGTTGTGCACGTGACACATTGTCTGAGTCGGGCAGTGCGCCATGAGAATGGAACGAATCGTGGAACATTGCAGCTACTACTGCAACGCGAGCCATGACCGGATGGTACGGCAAGTATATGTTGCACAACCGCCGCGTCAGAATCGCAATCAACACACCATGCGATAGGCAGTGATAGCCATATGTGGTGTAGGAGTCGGTGAACGCCGCCACCCAGTGCGGGTCGTAGATCCCCACGTGGTTGGAGAGCGTGGCCGCAGTGTGCAGCTCCATATCGCGCTCGCTAGGCATGTCGGAGCGGAACAACTCAAACCGCTCGTCCTTCCAGTAGGGAGCGCCTTCGCCGTAGACTGCGGCCAGCGCTTCCTCTATCTTGCGTGCACGAATGGATGCCAGTTCGTGGAGTGCATCTTCGTAACGTTTCATATCCTTTCCTTGTCAGTGGCAGACGTCCACGCCTACCGGTTGATTATTGGCGAGCAGGTCGATGCGCTGCTGACGTTTGGGGGCGTGCTCTTCGGGAACGGTGTAGGGAGAAGTGCGAATGTAGTTCCACAACTTCTTGTACATGTTCTTCGCCATGGCAGAGCCACGGACTTCGGCGTAGACGTGTAGCTCTTGCAGCAGAACCTTGATGATGGACTCAACGTGAATGACGCGAGTGCTACCGAACGCGACGTCAACGTTCCACGGCTGCGACACCACGACAGTACGAGCCCAGCGGTCGTGAACGAGAGTGCCACCAGCATCCGGACGGCGGCAGTGAGTGTTGTCATCCACCAGCACGTAGTTTCCGCGACCGGACAGTCCGGAGAAGTGGGACTCCATGAATTCGTGCTTGGAGACCGACGAGGGAACGGCGACGACTTGCGGAGTTGCGGTCGGCACGTGCTTGGCGAAGAACTCTTCGGTAAATCGCTGGCCGTCTTCGTGGTAACCGCGATGCGTGAGCACGAAGTGCGGGTACTCGATGTAGCTCAGAGCTTTCAGCAGATACTCGGCACCCGGCAGCAGCGGAGCTTCGCGCATGAACGTTGCATCTTGCAACGCAGTGTTTTGATACTTGCGCTCAATCAGATCGTCACCTAGAGACAGCGTTGGGCACGCCAAGCACTTGGCCTCGTTGGCGCCTGCGGCTACCGCCACCTTGGTGAACCATGAGCGGGTATCGACCAGCGTGTCGTCGGCGTCCAGAGCCAGTACCGGAAGATGGTGATGAATGTCAGCAGCGAACTTGAAAGTGAAGTTAGACATCAGTGATGAATTCCGTTGATGATGTAGGTTTGGTCGTTACTGCGTATCGCTACGCATGAATAGCGTGTGGTGCTTTGCGGATCGTCTGACGGCACTACAGATACCGCCACGCTGTCCGGTCGGCCACCGCACATATAAGAAATAAGTATGAACAGGCGGAACGTTACGCACTCTTCAGTGTTCAGCGGGGCCCCGTGCTTGAGGCCGTCCTCGACAATGCTTGAGCACGCTGCCGCAATCCTGTCCCCATACTCTGGGTTCCGCGTGCGCAGCGCCACAAGGTAATCAACCACAGAGACGTTGTTGTAGTCCTTGAGGTCGGTCATTGTGGAGCGCCGCGCGTACTGAATGGAGCGCGTTGTCTTCGGCACCACGTAGTCCCATGGCATTTCACGCAGCTCTTCCTGAGTGATTCCAGACAGCTCGCTCATACGGCGGCGTGCCGTGGAGTTGCGGTGGTTGTAACGGTCACAGCCCAGCATCCGGTTCGCCATGTTGTAGCGAATCGGCGACGGGAACAGTGCTGCGATCCACAGGTAACCATGCTCAGGCGCATGGAAGTTGGATTCAACGAGGGAGAACATTGCGCTCATTGGATCCGGACTTTCCATGATCTGGGTGCGCCACTGCTGCCAGCTGTGATACGCGAACCCTGTCAGAGGAATGTATGTGGCAGGTACGCCACCACGAATCCAGCTAGTGGGGATGCCTCGGTGTTTGGGGAACAGCTTCATTACTTGCACTCCGCGACAGTAGACCAATCGAAGTTGAGATCGAACTGGTTGGGCTCTTGGATCACCACGTCACCTGACGGGAACTTCAGCACGATGCGCTCGGGGGTAATCTCGATCTCGTCCATAGAAGGCGCGGCCCCGTAGACGTAATCAAGAAACAAGCGCAGCACCGCTTTCAACTTCCACTCTTCGACGTTCGCGTAATCAGCCGCATTGCGCAGCGAGGTAATGCCGCAGCGAATGCGCGCGTACATTGACTTGTACTCGTCTTCGATGTGCGCCATGTAATCTGGCAGTTCCATGAACACCGTCGGGCGCATGTAGTAGCGGCACTTGACGCTCTTCCCTGCCGAGCGTGAGATGGCAACGCGCTTGCAAAGGTGGTGGCCAAAGTGCATTGGTGGCAGCAGACCCGCCAACATCGTGATACTGAACGTTGACATGCCGTACTTGGTGCGGTCGAGCCAGTCGTAGGTGAAGTTCACCGGAGACGTGGTTACCAGCAGGGAGCCCAGCATTTCATCGCCAAAGTAGGCCATCGCTTTATGGAGGTAAGGCAAACTTATTTTCGACATCATTCACCTCACAGCGGGCCGTCGTAGATGGAGAAGCTGGGGCCTGCGGGATCCGCGTACAGCTCAATCTTGGCCCAGCCGACTTTTACCACGCCGTTTTCTCTGGTCTTCGGAGTGATGGAGATGTCGAACGCGTGGGGATAGCACACGAACCCGAACATGAATTCGAGGAACAGACGCAACCGCGATTGCAGGTAGTTGTCGCTCGGGGAATCCAAGTGGTCGTAGATAATCTCGCGCACGCCGTCACCCCAGCGATTGATTCGATCCAACTCATACTTGGGCAGCGTGCCGCCCAAGTGGTCGCGCAGTGTATCGAAATCTTCAACGCGCTTGGTGCGGTGCTTGCCTATGTAGAATGGCGCGACGGGCGGCAGCAACTTCTTCTTGGTGTCGAGAAGTTCGCGGGCCACACGCTCGCGGGCCGTGTACGGGTACAACAGCATCAGGACGTCCACGGTCGTCGCACTACGTCCGAATGTGTTGAGGATTGTTTCTATAGTTGAGGATGGGGCATCTGCGTCGAGCAACCAGTCAACGCGTGCGCCAAACATTTCTATCACTTTGTGTCTCATGGGAAGTACCGTATCAGTCTACACTGCAATTGGAGGAAGATTCACTGCCCCAGCTTGTGGACGGGGAGGCGTCTCGACAAACAGGGGACGGGTCGGGCTCGCGATAGGTCGGCGTCGGGTCGGGAGCGCGGTAGCACGGCTCAGGGTCAGCAATGCTGAGGCCGTGCGCAATGTCATTGGCAACCGCGTCATCACCTGCACGTCCAAGTTTGAACGCGGGGCTTTCGTGCGGTGAGCTAACGAGATTGTCAGCGATGGAGGCCGCCAGTGCGACATCAGCAATCGTCATGCCATCCTGTTGCCGAACGTTGCCATGGTAGTGAATGCGCGTGAGATCAATGTGGTTGATAGAGTAAGTGTCGGGAGCTTGCGCGCTTGTGCGTCCTGTCGAGGTGGGCCCCGCTGGTGCATTACGACGCGGGGCTTCTGCCCGCTCCTTCGGTTTCCACGCCGGAACTTCCATAGTGCCTTCGAAGTATTCCGGCACGCGATCATAAAAGGAAGTGAAGCCGATGCGATTGTCGATAACTGCTGGGATACCGATAACGAACGACAAGTGCCCGGACGGGGACAGCAGCGTGAGGATCATTGAACGCAACAAACGCACGGTAGTCACCAGACCTATGTGGGGAGGTAGGTTGGCTTTAATCAGGTTGGTCAGCGCAATGACTTCCGACGGTAGCCACTTGCCATCGACAATGGGAGGACGGCAGTTATTTTTGCAGTAGCTGGACGCGGTTGGTGCGGCGTTCGTGTAGCGTCCGGACACATGCCCGTAGACATGCGGAGTCTGTGTAGCAACCAGAGCAGAGAACATGAAAGCATTGTGGGCGAACCGCGCGGGTAGCACCTGCACTTTCTGACTGAAAGGGATCCAGCTTGTACGTTCCCAGCATGCTTGCTTGGTCAGCAGCTTGAGCAAGCGATTGCGGCGCTCGGCATCTGTGGGAACCCAGAACTCAACGAACGCCTTCAGTTGGTCGTCGGCACTGGTTATGCCTTTGAGGTGACGATGCGTAATGTCCAACGCTACGTCAATCGGGTGATGCAGCATCCACGTTGCATGACGCTTCTTTACCTCGGCCTCGCTGCGGGGAATTGCGTGCAGCTGATCCCAGAACTCGTCTGCAAGGTTGATGGGGCGAGGCGGGGCTGACAGACTGCGGAACAATGTTCTCATGATGATCTCCAATGGAAAAAGGGTAGCAGGTTGCCCCACTACCCTTTGTTTACAGATTTGCGTTACATAGTGCCCAGCCCAGAATTGAGCAGCATGCGCACGGCAGCAGGGTTGAAGTCTGCACCGAATCTGTCACGCAATTCCTCTTCGATAGTGACGCCATGTTCCTGTGCATCTTCCACCGACTCTTGAACGTTGTACGCTGCTTGCATCAGCGGGAACATTCGGGCCACACGCAAGAACGACGGAACGTTGCGGAGAGCTTGCTTCAGCAACGTCAGCATCTTGTTGGCGGTCTTCGGGTCAGCAGCGATTGCATTCATTACCGATCCGAAGGGGCCGCCATTGAAGTCCTCGGTGTTTGCCAGCGCCATGATACGAACGGGAGCAGCAGAAATCCACGACGTGATTCCAAGCGCGCCCTCAATTTCGCCGCGACCCCCGCTGCCGTTCAATAGCACGTCGAGACCGATCATTGCCATGGCGGGCTCAGTCCACAGCGCGTCCGGAATAGCATGGAAGAACTCGGGCCCATACTGCGGGCCTGACATTGCTCCCTCAAAGGGAAGCATCAGCTTCACCATGAAGTTGCCACGTTTGGTTTCGTCCTTCATGTAATCCGCAATGCGCTTTGCAAGGTACGGACGCATAGCGCTGATTGCCGTGTCGTTGGTGTCGTTGGCATACGTGCTATGCACCAGCAACGGCATCAGGTAGCTACCACGGAAAGCAGTCGCCCACTTGTCGGCAGGCATGCGCTCAATCAGCAGCTTCATCGTTGCTGGGCTGTGCGTACTGCCAGTCGACCGTCCCCTTACAAACTCGTTGTTGGCGGCTTCGACGAACTTCTTGAACATTGCGGGCATCTTGGTGTCGGGAGCAAGTGCGGCCTCGTAATACGGCGGCAGCTCGTCGACACCTTCATCCGCCCACGTCCGCTTCAAGATTTTGAGTTCGGCCTTGGTGAGGGTAACGCGGTGCCAGTTGTTGTGCGTGTCGGTCGTCATCAGTGACAACGCCTTCGCCGGAGAGATCCCAAACTTCGGAGCCGCGTCGAGCAGCGGACGACTGGCTTCCACATCCATCAGCATGGTGTAGAGGCGGGACATTGAAATGTCGCGTTCGGCGCGTACCGTGGAGGCCGCAACCTTGAACGCGTCAATCTCCGACAGCAGCTTCTGGCCCATCAGAGCGGATACCCGCAGCAGCGCAAGCGCGTCGTGCGTTACGAACGTGCTCGGGTTGTGGCAATATCCGCGCGCTGCGATTTCCGCACAGTCCTTATAGGCGAGCGTGACCGCGTTGTCCTCGACGAGGATTCGGATCTTGCGCACGGCGCTCTCGGCCAGCCGCATATCCATCTCTTTCGAGTTGATCGCGTTGACCAGAGCGTAGAACTCGGACGCATCGGAACCGAACTTGGTCTCGAACATCCCCAACTCTTCCACTACGGATTTGGGATTGGCGCGCAGCGACTTTTCCAACTCCTTCAGCGCGGTTGCCGGATCGTAGTTGTCATTGACTACAGTCTTGCGTCCATCGTTGTAGAGGTCGTCGAGCAGATCCATCGTCATGCCGTAGGGGATGCCGAAGTACGTTGCGTTCACTTCACTGCACCACTTACGCACGGTGTCGAAGAACAGTTGCGAACGGGCGCCGTAAATGCCGGACGGGAACAGGCCCTTCTTGCCGTTCTCTGCACGATAGACACGCAGCAAGATACGGGCGCTCGGGCGCTGCAAGTTCAGGTCGTCTTTGCCCACAAGGTACGCGATGATCGATCCCTGAATGATGTCGTCCTTGACGTACTTGGCGTTGGAGCCGCCGACAAGGTGCATGCAGCTTACCCAACCACGATCTGTCGACATGCCCGCCACGTCGTAAGGGTGGCGGGAGATCACGATCATCTGATTGCCTGACGCCGCGTTGCGTGCGTTACTACGCGACTTGTCGTTGGCGAACACCTTCTGCAACTCCGGCGTCAGCAGCTTACCGATCTTGATGCGACGTTTACCGCTGGCGTCCACGGCGATCCCCGTGATGTAGTCCTCGACAACGTAACCCTTTTCCGCAACTGACTTCTGGATTGCTTCAGGTACTGGGGCGTAAGCCACACGTTTTGCACCAGCCACTAGCGGCAAGTGGATGCGGTAGTTATTACGGTCACCAGTGTACTTGCGAAACAGATCGGCGTAGCGTTCTTTGTTCCACCCCTTCACGTACTGTCGGTATTGGCTGGGTTTCAGCGCCGACGTTGAGATGTTGATCATTGATTACTCCTGTGCCAGTCCAATAAGGGCTGCGGCGTAACGGGTGACGTCAGCCGGATTTGGCTTACGGGGCGAGAGGCGGCGGCGAAGTCCCGGCTCAATCGCGAGTTCGACACGACGCTGTAGCGAGACGTCTTCTTCGAAGTCTTCCTCTTCGTCAGCCACCAAGCGGTCAATCATGCTTTGGATGCCTGCTTTGACTTTGTAGGTAAAGGTCTCGTTACCTATGGCAGCACGCAGCTTAGGCGGCAGCTTCGCCATGAAGGCGGTAACGCCCTCTTCCAGCTGCTTCCATGCAGGGCTCGCGATAGTGTCGAGCAGCTGGATCGGCAGTAACCGCTCGATGTAGTCGATGCGCCCTTTGTCGTCAAAGTCTTCGCTATCGAAGATGTAGTGCAGGGCCAGCAGCATCTCCATCTCTGGAGTCCGCCGCTTCGGCAACGCTGCCGTCAGTATCCGAGCAGAGTCAATACCTAGCGCATGGTCGCACCCAGTAACGAAAGGAATTGCCACCATCAGATACGGAGCAAGCGGAGATCCCAGCGCCACAATCTGCGTATGCGACAGACCATGATACGAGATGTCGACCTCGTTGTTCGGGTCGTGGGAGTTGAACATCTTCTCCATAGTGACCAACGCTGCATCTTCGGTGCTGATACTTGCGATCATTGCCGCGCGCATAGTCTTGGACAATTTCTTGAACAGTGCGCTGTTGCCGAAGAGTGGGCTGCTCTTACGTGTGTGCATCAGGCCGCGCTTCTCCCCAGTGTAGAGGGATTCCGCAACACGAATCAGAATATCACTGCCGAGCAATGCGGGGTCTGAAGGTGCAGCCGCCGTCCATTCTTCAATGAACTTGGCTACGTTGTATCCCTCGCGGCGGATATGGGCGGCCAGCAACGCAACAGCGATGGAGGTTTTGTTGCCTGCCTTCAGGGTCTCAATCACCGATTCCAGACTCTTGGCGTTTAGGGCGGAGCGCAAGGTTCCCACAGATCTGCTCATGGGCATGGCGTTCACGCGAGCGAACGCAATAAACTCCGGCTTCGGATTGAACTGGGGAGCGTAGCTAATGCGCATACCGCTGATGTCCACAAGCCCATCCTTACCAACTTGCTTGAGCAGCTGCTTGATCGTAATGCGGCCTCGGCAGTAGTTGGCAAACTGTGCGAGCAGGTAGTCGTCGGATCCTTCTTCAAAGGACGCTGCAAGTTTCTTTGCATCCTCTTCTTCAAGGTAGAGGCCGAACAGAAGGTCGGCAACATTGGCCCCATCCCGATCAGAAAGAGCGTCGACGTATGACGGCTCGTTCGAATAGATGTTCTCACCCTGATACTGCGCTAACTTGAACAGGTCTTTGATGAAGGTGACGACATCATCTCCGGAGTACGGGCTACTCTTGAAGTGATCGGAGGACAGACTAAACACCAGTGACTCAAAGCCTTTAATCTCCATCCACGTGTTAAACTGCTTGAAGACTTTGATGTTCGGCTCCCGCTTCGTCGCATTGGTGCGGGCCAGCGAGATCATCTGGGCGATGCAGCTAGTCAGGTACTCACGACTTGCGTCCGGCAGTCGCTGCACGTTGGTTATCAAGTTCTGGTCGCGCAGATGAATCATAGCACGCGGCACAAACACCGAACGTATGGCTTTCACCGAAGAGGGGTACTTGGCCTCGAACACCTTGGCAGATTGAATAACGCTGTCTGCTTGCTTGGCGCTGGCATCGTATGAATTTGGATCAAACCCAGCGGCGCGCGCTTCACGGTCTGCCATGTTGTCCACGAGAACCACATAGGTATTGCGAAGTACCGCTTCTGAAATTTTGGATGGTGCGGTAGGTGCGTCGAGCAACGTGCGGATATTGGCAGCAGCGGTATCCTCTTGCGGCAGGTGCGTCTCACGGGTCGCTGAGTCCGGATACAGCGACGAGAGCATTTTCATGGTCGTGCCGTAGGGGATCTTGAAGAACTTGGAGTTCACTTCACTGCACCACTTGGAGACCGTTAGGGCAAACGCGTCCGGCGCAGTTCCGTACACTCCTGACGGGAACAGTCCGATCTTGCCCTTGGCCTTGAACACGCGCATCAGGATTCTGGCTTTAGGTGACTGGATATTCAAGTCAGTGGCATCGACAAGATACGCAATGAGCGAGCCTTCTTTGACATCCTTGTTGACGTAGTGCTTGTTCTGACCGTCGATCAGATTCATGCAGCTAGTCCAGCCACGGTCAGTCGACATGCCAGCAACGTCATAAGGGTGACGCGAAATAACAACGGTCAGAGCACCAGACTTCTGCTTTGCCGCGCCCCGGCGTTTGTCGTTAGCAAACTCCTGCGCCACGTCGGAAGACTTCAGGATCTTACCGATGCGCACGCGGCGTTTACCAGTAGCGGAGTCCACGGCATAACCGCCGATGTAATCGTCAACGATGTAGCCAGCAGATTCCACGGCGGCCTTGACTGACGGCAGCGGCTCCACTGGCTTTGCATCACGCGCTAAGGTCTTAGCAAGAGGCAGTGAGAAGCGGTATGCTTTAGGATCCGAAGTGTAGGCAGCAAATATGTCTGCGTACCGTCCCTTATCCCAGCCGCGCACAAACTTGCGATACTGGCTCGGCTTCAACGCCGATGTTGAAATATGAAGCATGGAATTTCCTTACAGCGCGTTCAGGGAGCCGATATAGAGAACCTTATACAGCTTGCCAGTGGCCTTGTCGGTGACGACCTTCTCAACCAAGTTGCAATTGACGCCGTGACTGCGGTAGTGAGCAGCAATGTTGCTCGGACGTGCGACGCCCGTGGCGCTGTACTGAGTTGCACTGCCGAGGTTGATGCCACACACGCGGCACTTGGCGAACCCACGGAACTCAACAGCTTTGACTGACTTGAAGGCAATGGTCGGTGCCGAGCCCATCATGGCGAACAGGTCAGAGCGCGGAATCGTACCGTATAGGGTCTTGACCTTGCGAGTGACTGGGCCGTAGGCGAACGGCCAGAACATGAGGTGCGTGCCAGTATCGGTCTTCACTTCCTTGATAGCCAGCAACGCGGTGCCGAGCGCAATCACTTTCTTGGCGAGCGCCGTGCCATACTTGGCGGTGACTTCGGCGCGCTGCTCCTTGGTCAACTTGGCTGGGGCCTTCGCCTTGAACTTGATTTGCTTGCGCGCCTGTTCAGATCCGGCCTTGGGGCCTATGGCCGCGAGCTTGGCTTTCAGCATATCGCCGCGCTTGGAGGCAGTCGTGCTTTGGGTGGAAGTAAGTCGGGCACCTACGCGAGGGGCGGGAAATTCCAGAAGCATTTTGCCGTCGTGTTTGACGAACACGTGGCCGCCTTGCTGGTCGTAAGTGATCACAACGTTATCGCCAGATGCAGTGTACTTGGTGCCTCGCTTGGATGTTTTGATTCCAGACAGGCCAGCACGCTGTGCAATGATGCGCGCGAACAACTCGGGAGGGGTAGGCAGGTTGGCTGAGATTGACAGTTGAATTTTCATGACAGATCCTTACCAGTCGTCGGCGACTGCTGGGCTATCTTGGCGGCGACGTTCGTCAAACTTGCGGCGGTCGGCTTCGCGTCGGTTGATGATGTACTCGGCGTAGTCATGCGCAGTACGCAGACCGAACTTCTTCATCTCAAGCAAGAGACGGTCGAGGCGCGTGCGATCCTTCATCATGCGAGAGCCCGCAGCACGTGACGCATTCTGGAACGCGGCAGACAGCTGACGTTCGAGGTCTTCGGCGTAACGTAGGTAACCGAGGAATCGCTTGTCGATTCCCTTGACGTCGTAGATCGCATCGTAGGTGTCGAACTCGGGGTCAGCAGTCAGGCGCAGCACGTGAAGCGCGGAACTCAGAATAGTCTCAAGTCCACGGCCACTGTCGCCATACTTTGGGGCGGGTGCCTGTTTGTCCACCGCTTCTTCGATAGACAAGCGGCCCTTCCCTGCCGATCACGTGGTCGTAACCAGCGGCCTTGAGCATGTCGACGATGCTCTTGTCCTCCATGTACCACGCCCAGACTTTCTTGAACTTGCCAGTGTCCTTTTCAGTCATATCGAACAACTGATCCATTACGTTGCGATACTGCGCTTTGGTCATAGAGCCGCTGTTCGCTCTGTTATTCACGGCGGTCTTGATGCGGTCGAGTACGTCGGCTCGCTTTACCTCCGTGTCGAACGTGCGGAAGCCGAAGTTGAACCCGTGGTTGACGTTCACGGAGAAGCGCATCAGGTGGCGCGGGTCACCAGCGTAACGCATTGCGTACTGACGATCAGTTGTGAGCCACACGATATGCGAGCGGTCATGAACGGCTTGGTCAAACGCAACTTGCAGGCCACGGTAATAAATCCTGTGGCCCGATAGTGAGAGTTGGATTTGCATCTTGGTTCCCTAGTCGGTGATGTCGGCAACGCGACGGTAACGTCCACTGTTACCTACAGCGGATTTGATCTGCAACGGAGAGAACACGACGTACACGTCGCCTCCCGGTCGCCGGGCAACGACACCATCGTATCCGGTAGCCGCAGCGAAAATCTCTGGGAAGTGTCCAGCGGTAGGCTGCCCCTCGTAGAGGTCGCTCCACAACATCATCGACGCGTGAATCAGATCGTGTCCGATGTAGTTCTCGGCGTATTCGTGGATACTGCGTTGCATGCCCTGAAATTCCACGTCGTAGTTGTCGCGGATGAAGCGTTCAAGGTTGCGGCGGCCGAGGCCAGTCAACATCTTGCTTACTTGCGTGCGGGTAATCTTCGGCTGGCGGTAGAAGTCGATGGGCTTCTTGATGCGCAGGTACACGGGCATGACGTTACTGCTCTCAGGGTCAGTGCCGTCCTTTCCCGTAACGCGGTCAATCTTGTTGCGCGTGTAGGTGTTCGCCATCTCTGGCGCGCTTGTGAAGTAGTAGCCAATCCCGTACTGGTCAACGCCGGAGCCGATGTACTTGGGGTCGAACTGCTTGAATTCTTTGGGAGTGCCATGGTAACAACGCAGAGGCGCACCAGACTTGTCGCGAACCACACTTTTGCCGAACCAACGTTCGAACTTTGCAAGTTCTGCGGAGGTCAATGCCGAATACGCTTTCGACATTGAAAGTTGGATTTTCATCGCGATACCTCTTGGTGAATGTAGAGCAAAATTAGCGACGGAAACGCGAAAGGGGCAGGCAAATGCCCACCCCCTTCTACAGGTTGCCTTGTTCGTCGGTTAGTGCGACCAGAATTCGCATGCAATACCTGCAAGAGCAACGTGCGTGCTCCTACCGCCGGAAGCGTTGGAATCTGTCCAACTCAGGTCTAGGTGTGCACCAAGGCTAATGCACGCTAAACAAATCAGGAACCAGATCACTCAGCGTCGTCGCCGCCGAGGATGGATTCAGCGAACTGACGAGCCGCGCTACCGTTGAGGGTAGGCAGGATCAGCAGTGCGTCGTACAGGGAATCGAACTCGCCGACGTGACGGCCACCGGAGGCACGCAACGCCAACGCAGTTTGCTTGTTACCCAGACCGTTGTAGAGGTTGGATTTGCCTTGGTCGTTGTACGCCAACTGGGCGAACTGGTTGGCGGCAGTGCGGCGTTGAGTTGCAGCGTTTTTGTAGGCCATGTCCAAATGCTCTTTGGTTGCCTGTGGGTTGCCGCTGGCCGCCAACAGACCAGAACGGTAGCCGTCGAGGTACGAACGGATTTCGGTGACGGAACGGAAGAACCAGATGGTTCGGAATTCGGCACCTGTGTCTGGATCCGGAATGTTGGCGAACGCGGTTTCCGGAGTAGCGGCGGGCCGGATGTCCAGTACCTGCTGGAACAGGGTTTCCAGCGCAGCGGCATCGTACTGCGAACCGCGTACCACGAAACGCACGCTCTTCATCACGGTCTCTGCATCTTCCAGAGTGAGACCTTCGACGGCTTCACTGAGGCGGTGGATCACGAAGTGGCGAATGCTGTCCAGCGTGTCACCCAGACAGTGCTTATGCGAATAGCGCGGTGCACTGGCGGCAGCATGAGCTTGCGGGGAGGCATTGGCCCACCACGCCTGAGTGGACTTGGATACGGTACGGCCGTAACGGCGGATCTGGGCGTCGACGTCGAAGTTCCAGCTGCGGACAACTACGCTCGGGGAAACAACGGAGTCACCGCAGAGATCCGAATCGTCGTTTGGGCCACGGGCGCGTTCACGGTGAGATTCCAGCGCGGACTCCGCAACGGCGTCGACCAGATCGGACGGCATGGCGCGGGAGGCGTCCATGTAGATGGCACCGAGGCTGGCGATTGCGGTGGAGGCCAGCACGTCCATACCTTCGATGTCCAGCAGGATCACGGGGGACGGCAGGATCTCGGAAGAGCTGCGACGAGTCGGCAACGCGTGCGCTTCGGCTACGCTGTTCAACAGCGCTTCGCGCGTGCTGACTTCGGTCACGACTTCGGGCTCGGGTGCCTGATTGGCTTTCGGTGCACTCTTTTTCGCAGTGGGCTTCTGCCCATCGACGTTTACTTTCTTTGCAGTCATTTCTATTTCCTTGTTACATGATCCAAACCCATCTGGGTTCAATGAATTGGCCGAAGGCTGGCCCCGGCCAATAGTAGGCAGACCTAGAAGCGGTCGACGTCGTTACCAAGCACCGTAATGTGCGGACGGCGCTGTCGGGCAAACAACTCGACGGTCGGATACTTCTTGAGGTCATATAGACGGTTTACAGATTTGTAGAACGCTTCAGGCTTCTGACTGTGCTCACGCAACGCTTCGTAGATAACCTGCTTGACGTTGTTGTTGAAGCGCGGAATGCGCTTGCCGCGAACACCAATCAACACGAACTCGCTGTTGCTGCGGGTGTAGTGACCGCCGCCCATGAAGTCGATGTCGGTTTGCAGCTTGTTGCGCTTGACCCACACGAACGCGTTGGTCTTGTACTTGAAGCCCCACGCGCGCATTACGGCTTTCGCTTCATCCAGCAGCGGCCACGTTCCCCAGAGAAGAAGCACGGCATCTTTTGCCACAATGCTGTTCACATCGAGGTTCTTGATGTCGCGCAACTTCATGACCGGATACTTGAACTCGGCACCCCGCTCGCCAGCTGCCGCCTTGTCCTCGTACTCCCACGGAGGATCCGCGATTACGATGTTGAACTTCTTGCCTTTGCGAGCCAGCTTCTTGACTTGCTGGTGAATCGGCGACGCCTTCTCGTCGAAGGGCACGAACTTCTCGCGGCGAGTTTTCATCTGAGATGCGCAACCGTCAGCAATGATGTTCGCCACGGCGTGCAGCACCTTGCGCGGATTCGGCTCATTCTCCTGATAACGCAACTGGCGCAGAAGACGACGCATCGAGTCCTCTGTCCGGTTCGTTGGTTCGAGCAGCTGGTTGATGATCAAGGCCAAGTCGCATTCCGCATCAGTGGCAATGCCAATAACGCGGTTATCAACGTTCAGTGAGCCGAGCGTCCCATTCGTGTTACGCTCTATAATCACTTGATCAGCCCCTTGATTTCCAAGGCCGCCAGCTCCTTGATTTCAGCCGGAGCGTCAATCTTCTTCAGAGCCTTGCGCAGCCAGCTGAGGTTGCCGCCACTTGCGTCAATCTTGCGGCGGAAGGATGGAAAGTCGTGGGTGTCAGCTTCCTTGGCAAGCCACGCATTGAGTTGATCCAACTTGCTCATAGAGGTTCCTTACATGAAGAGGTGGTACTGTTCAAGGTTGCCATCCTTGCGCAGGGCAGCCAGCATGGTTTGCGCCCACATGGATTGCAGAGGCACGTGATAGTGGTGAGCGAGCACCACACGCTGCAACATCTCGCCACTGCGATAATGGGTGTAGGCATCCGGCAGGTTAACGTCTCCGCTTACTTGCACGCCGCCCAGCACAGGCACGTACCAATCAGCTGGCTTGTCCGCGAGCATGAGGGCGTACAGGGCATAAGCTGGTTCTACGCAAGCACCGTGCGATGCGTACTTGAGCAGGTCGGCCGCGAACAACTCAAGCGCATCCGGTGCGAACGTCCGCAACGCAGAGCGTGACACATTGAAGTGCGGATTACGATCAACGACTTCCGCCAGCGTTGAGATAAGCTGACCGCTGAGAGGGCGCAACGCGTCGCACACCTTGGCGATGAAGTGGGTGCGGAACTCTTCGGTAGTGAAGGCACGCAGGAACAGTCCGTACTGCTGGGTACGGTCGGCGCGCACGTACACGTCTTCCGGTTTGGAGAAGAGGCCCTTCTTACGCGGCGGGTTGAAAATCCGCATCTTGTGGTCAGGGCCGAAAGACAGCTGGCCGCGAACGAGGTTCGCTTCAACGCGCTGCCAGCAACGCAGCTTGAGATTGATCATAGTCCATCCAGTATTGAGACCACAACGGTCTTGCCTTTGAACATCAGCGGGTGAGTAACAGCGTAACGCAGCCGAGTTGCCGACAGCGTTACGGGGTCAATGGAAGAGCCGCACATTACAACGCGCGGGATACCTGAAAACAATTCGAGGACGTCGCGCAGTCGCTCCATCTTTTGCGGTGTTGTGTCGTCCGTTATGTTGGAGATGAACAACGCAGTCGGGTTACGCTTACGCAACGCCTCGTAGTCGAGATACGAGTTGTAGAGCGTGATCCAGTGCGGACGCCGCTTGCGAATGTCAGGGTTCGGGTGGTTGCGGCCCTCTTCCCAGCAACGCTTCAGCAACTCCGCACCGAACAACTTGGCACGCACGTCAGTCGGGTAACTGCAAACCATCGCACAGTAGTTGGCGGCCAGCGGATTCTCCAACAACTTCAGCGCGCTCGCTTCCTGCATCTCTTGCGACACCGTTGCACGTTGCACGCCGTTGATTGCAGGCTGGAACTCGAAGAAAGAGCCTTCAAGTTCGAAGGCATCCTTTTCGTGATACAGGGTGCGCGGGTCGGTGCCGAGCTGGTGCAGTACGCTCGCGTAACCGTCAAACTTACCATCGAGGAACATCAGAAACTCCTAGACAAAATACTGTTCGCTTGTACCTTGTTTACAGATCCTGCGCGCGGCACGTCGTAGATTGCCGAACCGTACTCGTTTTGCAGGTAGGCCCGCGACTTCTCGCTCAACTGGTGGTTGAACTTCATCGACGCCTGCAACGTTACCTTGAAGCAGCCCACGCTACGTTGCATGTACTTGTCGAGGAACATGCGAATGCGCGGTGTCGGCTTGTCTGGCATTGGCGTCAGGATCCGATACGACTCCTGCTCCCAGTTTGGCTCGTTCGACATCGGCATGATGTAGTAGAGGGTGTCCCAGCATGGAATGTTGATCCCCAGCTGAATCAGACTACGGATACCGATAACGACTTTGATTTTGCCGCTACGTGCATCGTCCACAACCTGCTTCCGCTTCTTGGCTTCCTTGCTGCCGCCCATGAACAACGCAACGACGGACGTGTCGTAACCGAGAGCGAAGTCAATCTCGCGCTTCAGCTTGTCGGCATGCTCCTTATACATGATCGGGATACACACCGAGCGTCCGGCCTTCACGTCCTTCACCGCCATCTCCACAATCTGCATGTTACGGTCTTCATGACGCGCAAGGAACTGGCAGAACTTCGTCCATCCGGCTTGGCCGTTGAACTGGGCTTTGGTGCGCACAGTGTCGGGCGTTGGGTGCACAACGATGGTGGGGCACATGGCTTCCGCGCGGGTCGTCGCAATGACGGGCCCGATCAGGTTGTACGCCAGCACCTCGCGCTTGTTCTTCTTCTTCGGTGTTGCCGAGAGCCCGAACCGTGAGCGCGCTTTCATCTTACCCAGCACCTTGCTGAACTCGGGAGCACAAGTCCGATGCACTTCGTCGACTGCCAGTGTCCCGTAGTTCATGCGCAACAGCTTCAGGCGCTTGCGGGACATCTCGCTATCTTTGATCAGCTGCTGGTAGGTGACGAGGATAACTTGGAACGTCTCGTAATCCTTCAGCGTTTTCGGGAACCCGATCAGCTTGGTGCCTGCTTGCTCTTCCAACTCCTTCATGTTGGTCAGGGCTTCGAACGTTTCGAGGAAGCCGTCGAGAAAGTCCTTCTGATCCGCCATGATGATCGCGCGCTGCTTCATCCGACAGATTGCGGCTACCGCCATGACGGTCTTGCCCGTCCGTGGTTTGGATTTCAGGATGCCCATCTTCTTCTTGCAGATGATGCGTACCGGATCCTCTTGGTAGTCAAACAGGTTGCCCGTGAACTTGAGCGGATAGGTAAACTGGCGCTTCGTGGTCTTGTCCACAAGTTCGAAGTCGTCGAAGTCAATGCCGAGCTTGTACTCAACGTTGTCGATGTCCCCGAGCGGCGTGGTGTAATACTCATTGCCGCTAACCATCCGGTGGCCCGCCATGCAGAACGTCTGCTTCAGGCCACCCCACTCGCACGCGTAGCAGTCCTCGCAGGGACGAACGTTGCGCATATCACAGCCACGACAGATGTTGTCGTCGAATTCGCAGTGAGTGTACGCTTTCTTCAGTCGGTCTTCGTCCACGAACCTGACTGGGATGTAGATCTTGTCGCTCAAGTAGATCTTGGGCATGCGTGGTTTGCGCGTGCTTGCTTTCTTCTTGGGCGCGGGCTTCTTGGATTTCTTTTCCACAGCTTACCCTTACAAATCGACTCGACCTTCCGCTTTGAATATCGCACCGAACACGTCGGCCATCGCGCGTATCCCATAACCAGCTTGGTCGATGTCTTTGATGTAGTAGTTGAGTTCTTGCAGGAAGTTCTCGGTGTCGTCCATCAGCCGTATGTAGCTGCGCATCGTGTTCGCGATTAACGACTCCCGCTCCTTTGCCGTTTTACAAACTTGCGACACCTCGTAGCTGTACTCAACGGTCAGCCAGTCAGTCAGCGCCTCGATGTGCTGCTTGAGCTTGCGGTGCACAGTGTTGGTCTGCACCAACATTTCGGTGAATCGTCCACGGGCAGCAGTTTCCATAGCCTGCGCCTTCACCAGCTTGCGTGCAAAGTTAGGTGACGAGCCACTGAGTTTCTTTACCGTGCGGGCCCCGAAGAGGAGGCGGGCTTCTTGCCGCCATTCATCTATGGGTAGGCGCAGCGCGTTATCGGCCGCAACGAGGTCGCGGAATTTCACAAAGCGCTTATCACTTCGGAGTAAGCGCTTCGCAATATCCAGAGGGTCTGTCGATGCCATTAGAGTTTGTCCCTTATCACCAGCGGGCTGGACGGGTACGCCGCTGCTTCGGACAGCGCCATGCACGAACCATTCCCGTCACTGAACATGTAGAGCCCGCCGCAGGCACTGCCCGTAATGCAGCGCATGTCATGGTGGGCACCATCAATTAAAACTCGGCTGACGGTCAGCGCACTGTACTCACAAAACTTGGCGCGCACATACAGGATGGAGCCGACCACAATGTTGTCGACGTCAATCACGTAGTGCTGACGGAATTCAGGATCGTTGTTGACGTCAATGGAGCTGTCGACTGTGAGTCGGCTGCTGTTCACTGGAATGCGCATTAGAATCAAAAACGTGTGGCAGCCCTTGTTCGTATCCAGCAGGATGAACGAACCGGGATGGAGCGATGCCAATTGCTCGGCACTGAGTTTGAGGTAGTTGTTCTTCGTCATCAGTTGGTGCAGTGCATGAGGTACTTGATACGGAACTCTTTCATGTCGTAGTCCAACATGAACGCTTTGTACTTGCCGACTGGGCCGAACACCCGCATCAGGTGATCGCACTCACCGCCCTTGATTCCATTACCCAATGCCTTGAGCAGAAGTTGGAACAGGCGGATGTCAGCATTGAACGTGAACGTATCCTTGGTTGCGAACTTGATCTTCTCAACCAGAGACTGGCCGTCGGTGCTGAACTTCAACAGAGCTTGGCCGGACTTCGCACTGAAGTTGAACTTCACGCTCTGGCCCTTCAGTGCCTTGTTCGCACTGACCAGCGCAGCTAACGTATTCACCGCCAACACCATATCGTGATGTCCGTTACCCGTGGCAGTTGCGGAGCCCAGCGTATCCAACGCGATGTCGAACTTCTGGAAGTCTTCTTTCGAGCTACGTACCGGAGGCAGCAGCACCAAGAAGTTGTCGGCACTTGCAACGAAGTTCGCACCGTTGACATAGAACTGGGTGTCGGCATCGCCCACGACTTTGTAGAGCAGCTTCAGCATGTCGGAGCCCAAGCTGATCTTGGTGTCAGGCACGCGCTCTTTGAACTCGGCCTCGTACAGCGCACTGATAAAGTTGCTGCTGGTGACGACCGTCAGCTGGCCGGACTTCAACGTGATGTGCGAGTTAACACTGGCGTCGGTGTAGAGGTCGGGGATGTACGACATATCGACCGCACGCTTCAGCTCGCTAACCACGTTCGGCGGCAGGATGTCCGCGTTGTTCTTCACTTCGATATTACGGATCGTCATGTCCAGCGACATCAGCTGGTCTTGCGAAACGTGACGCACGCTGATCTTGAGCTTGCTGTTGCGGGACTTGGCCAACATCTCGCCGCGCGTGAACTCGAACTTGATCAGGTCTTTGCGGACAACCGGAGACAGCTGAGAGAAGTCCAGCAGTGCGGCACCAACGCCTTCAATGCCGGAAGCCGACAGCTCATTGATGATGAAGGTGTCGATGGTGCGTCCGATCAGATAGACCTTGCTGCCAGTGCACACCACCATGTTGAGGTCTTCGATCATCTTGTCAGCTTCACTGAACTTGATTACCTCGTCGCACAGTTTGAGGCTCTTGCCGAAGAGGTTGCCATCGAGAGTAAAGCTGAAGTCTTCAATGGTCTTTGGAATCTGCGGTAACTGCATCAGCCGGATCCTTGTAGTTTTGTGGGTCGCATTTCTCTGGGACAAACACTGTCCGCCCTTGAATAACCTTTACAGCAATGCGCATTCCGGTTGGCCCGTAAATGCCATTGAGGAAACCAATGACGTTGAAGCGCAGTGCCTCGGCCCCGAGCTGGGTGTACTCGACAGCAAAGTGCGGAGTACGCGCGTCCCATGACGTATTGGTCATCGCAGCGAGTGACAGGTAATCAACCTCGCCAAGTTCATTCAGAAGATTGCACGCTTGTTCGATCATGATTTGATCCTCCTACGGCAAAAGGGAGCCGAAGCTCCCTTGTTTATGCCGCCTTTCTCTTGAGACGACGTTTCTTTTTCGGCTCGGCCTCTTTGGCCCCACCGTTCTTAGCGCGCTCTTCATCCTCGATGATTTTCTGCAACAGCGGCTCGTTGGTTTCAATCTCCTGACGCCACTTCTTAGCACGGCGGCGGGTGACTTCATCCAACGGGTTCTCCTTGCACATAGAACGAATCTTGATGCCGTTGGCCCACAGCTGTTGCTGCATCCACTCAGGCATAAGGTCGTACTGGTCTTCCATCATGGAGTCCAAAATGCGGTCGAACGTTTTGGGGTCGGCCAGTTGCTTATCGCCCAGTTCGTCACGCTTGAATTCCAACGACGCCTTGAAGATGTCGCGAATTGCAGCGTAGCTGAAGTCCCAGCTCTTGACCGTTGCTTCTGAACCACCGATCTCGAAGTCGATCTCTGGAATCGACGTGAACTTCATGCCATGGCGACGTTCCATTTCTTTCGCGACGTCCTTGGTCATACACTCTTCGATGATCTTGATGGCGAACCACACCCAGTCGTAGGCAGCCTCTACCGACAGCGAGTCGTGCACTGAGATACTGAAACGGATGTCAGGCCACACGCCATGTTCCTTCCAGTGGTCAAAGCAACGACGCTCCATCATGCGAATAGCGGTCATCATCAAGTCAGAGCCGAAGCCCTGTACCGGACTGTTCACCGACTGGCGCTCACTTCGGCTGATGGTGCTGCGTGCTCCCTGTAGAGTTTCGTCCAACAGGAATGCAAACAGGTTACGACGCCGACCAAGTGGGGACTCCACGTAGTAGTTCTTCCGCGCGAAGTTCTTGATCTTGTCGAACCACTTCAGGCCGATTGGGAAGCGGTTAAGGAACCGCGCCTTGATGTCCACGATCTCTTCGACCGGACGTTTCGTTGAGTTCGCGAGACCTTCATCGCCCTGCTGATAGATCAGGCCGAAGATTACAGTCTTAACCGCGTTACGAATGTCCTTCACTACTTCGTAGATTGGAATCCCGAAGAAGTAGGCCGCGTTGATCTTGTGAACGTCACCTTCGTACTCAAGCCGCTTTGCAATGTACGGGTCAGGAACCAGACGGTACTGACGTCGCAACTTTGCACCCTGCTCGAATACGTCAGCCACACCTTGGTCGCCCGAGATGATTGACCAACCTCGCACTTCGTGAGCTGAGTAGTCGACCTTGATAACCAAGTAGCCCATCGTGGAAATCAGCAGGCGCTTGATGTACTTCGCCATTGGCCCACGGCTAGGAACCTGCTGCAAGTTTGGATCATTAGCGGACGTCCGGCCCGTTACGATCCTGTCGTAGTTGTACGTCGCACGCAATCGCTTGGTCGTGTTGAAGTCGATGTCCTCACCGAACTTCTTGATCAGGCTCTTTACGTATGCGTTACGCAACTTCAGCAGCTTGGTCATCGAGGTATACATGGCAACCACTGGGTTGTCCTTGTATTTCTCTTGGAACGCCTTGTCGATCTTGGCTTCCGGTTTTCCGTTGTCGCGTATCTTGGTTTCCGATACCACGACAGGCTCCAACTTCATGACGTCGAAGAACAGAGTTTGCAGGTGCTCACGCGACGACAGCTTGAACATGCGATCCTTGATCTTGCCGAACAGTCCGACCTCTGGGACATTGGCGCGCTTCTTCAAGCGGGAGTCGGCACGGGCAACCTCGTCGGTGTCCTTGAACTTCTGCACGGTTTCCCGCAGCAACGAGTTGATTGGCGAGTCCGGCATCGAGAGACGGAACAGGTAGTCAACGTCAGTCGCGGCTCCCGTGTACTCCAACGTCGAGAACGTGTGAATCTGATCGCTGATCTGCTCGCCCACAATCGACTGATACTTCTCGTACCCCATCGACGCGGCCTTCTTCATCTGCTGGAAGGCAATGCGCCAAGGGATGATGGTATCAAGCGCCGCATATTCGCACACGTCTTCGTCGAGCGGGACGTCCTTGATCAGCGCTCGGTTCTGCTTGCCGAAGTTCGCTTCAAGGTACGCGGTGCAGCCGTACTGCATCGACAGGTTCGCCAAGCTGTAGTACCAATGCCCGGTAACCTGCGACAGGACTTTCATGTTTTCATCCATCGCGAAGTCGCCCGCGATGATGTCCCACACGTTGTTGATGAAGCTGCGAACCTTGATGCAGTTACGCAGGATGTTCAAGTCGAACTTCGCGTTGGTGTAGATATGCAGGCGGTTACGGTTGTCGTACTCGAAGTAAGCCTGCAACGTCTGCCGGATCTCTTCCAGCTGCTTACTGGTGAACGGCGAGTCGTTGTGCATGAAGGGAAGCACGTAGCTGGTTTCACCGTCGGCACTGAATTGCAGCGTCAACATATTCACGTTGATGCGGTGCAGGCCGTCGGTTTCCGTATCTATTGCGACGTACTTGGCGCGACGAAGCACCTTCATCATCAGGTGGAACTTCTTCATCGTGTCAACGACGATCATGTTCCAGTTGCGCTTCTCCCCGGTCTTGACGGGCTTGATCTTGAACGGCATCTTGCCTTCGTTGAAGATGGGCAGGAAGTTGCGCGCGTAGTACCCCAGCAGGTAAGCCGAACTCGTAATCGACTTGCTGTTGAGCAGGCTGTTGATCGAGAGGTTCGGAATCAGGCGAACCTTACGGCCCTCGGGAGTTGTCATCGGCAGACTGTTACCCAGCCAGCCGTTGGGCTTGTCGGGAGCGCGGTCGAAATATTTGCGCCCCAGATGTTGGAACGGAGCCCGACCACACGTTACCACGTAGTCAGCGCCGTACTCGTCGATGATACCTAGCACGCGCTCGGCAAAGTAAGAGTCGCTTTCCTGTCGGCGCTCTTCCGACATCGTGTAGGTCTTCCAGCAGTTCCAGTTCACAAACAAGAGGTCGAGGTCTTCCATCTTGTGCGTGTTGGTCTTGAACGCTGTTGCCGCGTAGTGCATTACGCGGTTGATCGTGCCGCCCGTGCCGCCGCTCAGCAGCTTGCCGGACTTCAGGTCTTCCGTGGGAACGTGGTCGAGAACTATGACAACGCGCGCAGCAGGCTTGTCCACCTTCTGCCGAATACACTGCACGTTGTAGTGCTCTTCTCCCCTGAATGCCTTGGGCACCTTGATTGGTAGATTAAGGTGTTGGATTTTCATACGGCCACTCGGTTGAAGTGTTACCAGCTTCTTTACAGTTTTCGGAAACAAGAAAGGGAGCACTAGGCTCCCTTGTAACGTTACTTGCGCTGTTGGTTTTGCTGGTGCTTCTGACCTTGCTGCTGAACGTTGTTCTGTTGAACGTTGTTCTGCTGCTGGGTCGGAGCAGGCGCAGGCGCTTCAGCCTTCACAGCAACTGGCTTGGGCTCAAGGCCCTCGTCGATTGCGGAAGACGTCAGCGGATTGAACGTCGCCATGTGCTTGTCGACTTCTGCCCGCAGCGCAGGGCTCAACAACACGTAGCTGATTTTCGGTACGGGGCCAGACGCCCAGCTCAGACCTTTCGGCAAGCGGGACGGGTAGGCCATCGGGTAGCCGCGAGTCGGCAACGCGGGATCGAAACTCTCTTCCATCTCCCACAGTCTCATTGCCGCTACAGCCTTCGGGCCCCAGCTCCCGTCGATTTCGCCGTCGTAGAATCCGAGCGCGGCCATGACTGCCTGCTGAGTGGCAAGCATTCGCTGCATCGGTGTTCCTTTGTTATCCATCATGTTCTCCAAGTAGAGAGGGCCGAAGCCCCCTCGTTACTTCTTGGGCTCGTCGGCGGTGGGGCGCACGCGGATTTCCGAGAGCGTCTTGACCACGGCCTTGAGGTTGGTAATGGTGTAACCAGCTTTCTGCAACTGGGACAGCACGCGCTTGGCTTCCGTGGGGTTAGCCACGAAGTTGATCGCCATGCTTTCGTGCAGTTTCCAAGTCGCGTACTTGGCGGTGGCACCGACCGATACCTTGCCGACGAGCTTGCGCGCGTGCGGGTTGGTCTTCAGGTCGATCATCACGCGCATACGGTCACGCATGAAGGACGGATATGCCTTCAGGATGTTGGGCTTCTGGTTGTCGATGTGGCGCGTGCGGAAGAACTCGATAACTTCGTTCTTCAGTTTGTACGCAACCGGGTAGAGGAACTTCGAACGGCCAGACTCGCTGAACACGTTCTGGATCTCTTCCAGTCGCTTGGCACTTGCCTTGTCGAACGGGCCTTCACCGAACACTGAATCCAAGTAATCAAGGTGAGCGTAGAAGTCCTTGATATACAGGGAGTCGGCATAGACGTACTCGCCGAACACTTTGAACCCGAAGCTCTTGACCAGTTCCTTGTAGTCACTGTCGCTGGTGTTCACGTAGATAGCCAGCAGGCCGTTATACACGGTCGGGTAAACTTCGATGCTCTTGTCGGGAGCGGCAGCGGCAGCTTTCGGGGTACGCGTGCGCGGAACCTTGTTGCCCGCAACGTCGACGTCCTTGCCAGTAGGCATAACGATCTTGCCTTCGGTGTCGGTGTCGCTGAGTACAGGCAGACCCGAGTTGATGGCCTTGCCCTCCTTGACGTTCTGCTTGCGAGTACCGCTGGCCTTCGCGCCTTCGGTTGCAACTTCGGCCCCTTCGCGGATCTGTTTGTCGATGTCGCGTTGGATTGCTTCTTCTTGCTTCCGACGTTTGTCCTCGGCCTTGGTGATTGCATCCTCGACTTCGGAGTCGCGCTTGGTCTTCGGCACGGGCTTGACTCCGCCCTTGCTTCCCTTGGCGAACACGCTGCTACGCAGTACCGGATCCTTGATGGCGTTGACCGACACGTGGACACGACCTACCCCGACAATGCGCTCACTGCCATCCTGATACTGCACTCGGACGGTGGTGAACGTCGGGTCAGCTTGACGCCGCTCGACGTCTGCGAACTTCTCGTCGTTGACCTTGCCAATACCGACGATGATACCGTTGCCCCATTCGGTGTGAACCGGAACCCCGTCAAACAACTTGCGGTGCTCTGCCTTGTTGTCGTTGTACGGAACCTTGGAGCCGCGCGACTTGTAGTAGTCACGGAACGATACCAGACCAAAGCCCCAGCGGTCGTGGATGCGTTGGTTCGGAACATACGGCACGTTGTCCAGCATGCGATAGCCAGCAGCAGGATCAACAGGCGCACCTTCAATGACGTGCATCGCGGACGCAGTTGACAGGCGCATCTCTGCGAACTCTGCGGCGTCGATAGCACTCAGGTTTGCCTTGGCGACGAAGTGTTGCAGGCTCTCGTCTTCCGGATCCATGTAGGTGTCGAAGTTGATCCACTTACCAGTCTTATCCAGAATGGTTTCGGCGTTGTAGGGCGGCTCTTGCATTGCTGCCCACTTCTTCACCTCGTCGTAGCGTGGGTTGCCCGCTTCGTCCCAGATGGTGGTCTTCACATCCTTGGCCGTCACACGCGCTACCTTCAGCACCTCCATCGTGTTGTTGGTCATCACCCAGTCGATGAAGATTACTTCACGCTTCATGTCACCCGGCTTTCCGTTCTCGTCGAAGATTGCGGAGTTGAAGTCCGGACGCATGATACGTGCATGCGACTGGCGAACGCGACCCGGTGACCACGGAGTGTCACAGCGGATAATGCGCGAACCGATCTGCATGTTGTAGCCTTCAGTGATCCGCTGCTCGTTCGCCACCAGAATGCGGGCTTCAGAGTTGTTGCGGAACTGTTCGACCAGCTCTTTGGTGTCGGCACCTTTGCCCAGACGGATGGCGTAACGCGCCAGCTTCGGAGCGAGCTTCTTGAGCGACTTGATCACGGAATCGCCGGAGCGGGTGTATTCGCACAGCACGATAACCTTGCCCGTGTCTTCCGGTTTCCAGTATTCCAGATCCTTGTCCGGAGTGACGTTGGATTCCGGCAGGCGGAAACGTTGCGGCGTACCCTGCTTCTGCTTACGTGCCAGATAGCGCTTGCCCTGATACACGCACAGGTCGAGTTCGAACGGACGGCAGCCCGCTTTCCACTCAAACATCTGGTGCATCTGTGCGATCTCTTCGCCGTCATCATTGCGCTGCGGCTTGGCAGGCTCGATGAAGTTGGGCTGGACTTCGAAGTGCTTCTTGATCCGCTCGACAATCTTGTGCATCTTGACGGGGATGAAGTCTTTCACGCCCTGCTCTTTGAAGATCTCGACAGCTTCTGGGTCACCCATCGGGTCAGACAGGATCATTTCCATGCGCTGCCAGTATTGGCGCAGCTTCACGGACGACGCAATCATCGAGCCGATAGAGTCAGCCGCTTCTTCCTCTTCTTCGAGCACTGCATCTTCATCAGCCAGCTCGTCGTCTTCGGATTCCGCGTCCTCGTCTTTCTTGACCGGGCCCTTGCGCTTGATCTCGGCCATCACCTCTTCGACCAACGCAGCGTACACAGCGTCATAGGCAATCTTGTGCAGGCCGGAGTGCGGCACGCTCGGATCGTCGATGTCGAAGTGCAGGAAGGTCTCGATAGGGTTGGGCAGCATGAACGCCCACTCTTTCCGCTTGTACGATGCCATCGTTGCATAGTTGCTGAAGCGACCACGCATTGCGGCAACGCGCTTGTTGAACAGGTCAACAGCGTCCAGAGTTACAGCGCCATCACCGTTGGAGCGGGAGGCGTCTTCGATGTCCTGACCGTCGCCGAAGATACCCGGCGTGAACATTGCGGCTTGACCAACAACGTCAGACACCTTGTCGGGCACCAGAGTACCGGTAGCCAGACGCTTGAACTTGACAGTGGATTGCAGGAACATCTGCTTGATAGCAGCGTGCACGCCGGAGCCAGAGTTCTTGACGCGGTGCGATTCGTCGAGGATCACGTAGTTGAACTTGTAGCGACGCAGGAATTCAGTCTGCGCCATGATAGTCACGCGCTCGCCACCGATGTCGGCATCGAAGCGGCCATGGTGGTTGGCGATGAACGTATCGGCGAACACGAAAATGGTGTTGACCGGAGCGTTGGACAGCAACTCCTGAATGCGCTCAAGGCCGTGCTCTTTCACGGTCTCGTTGGTGATCGGAACCACGTTCCAGTCGTGAGTGACCAGCAGCAAGTCTTCGCACCAGTTGGCGACCAGACCCTTCGGCGCGATTACCGCAGGTTTAATCGGCTCGTCCATGATCGACGCACACCACAGAATGTCGTGCAGGCCGAGGATGGTCTTACCGCCACCCGGATGGATGTCGAGCGTCGCGTAGGGCGGCGGCACTTTCTTCGACAGCTGAGTCTGCGCCTTGAACTGGTGCGGCATCAGCGTGAAGTCGTGCGTACCTGCAATCTTCAGCGACTCTTCGCTCACGCTATCGTCAGGCTGGTTGGCCTCAACGTGGGCTTCGACGGCCTCGAAGTAACGGCGGGTGTCGGGAATCGCATGACCGAACATGAACGCGGTCGGCAGCACTGCACGCATCAGGAAGCCGGACGGCATCAGGTTGGTTTCGTACAGGGCGCTGAACACTTTCTTCCGGTCGGCGTCGAACACAGCACGCGACATCGCAACCAGCAACGCACCGCCCAGATAACCACGCAGGTTACCCATGGTATGCAGGCCGGACTTCGACGGGCTGTCGATGAAGCGCCAGTCGTTCACGATCTCAGTGCTTTGACCCTGACGTTCCCAGAAGCCACGCAGGCGGCCACCGCGATACGAATCACGGGCGTCTTCGATTGCCAGCAGGACGCGGTACATTGCGATCTCGCCATCGTTCGCCAGACGGCCTTGCGCGGAGTACATGCCAGCGTCGATATAGTTGGCGGGCTCGGCTTCGGGATCGTGCTCCTGAGTGTACGCCATCTGGATCGCTTTCGCTTGGTTGTTGATTTCCTCGAAGGAGGGAACCAGACCCTTCTGCTGCATCCAGTCGTAGGTGCGGACGATCATGCACGCGGCATAACGCAGCATGTGCGGGCTACGGGCAGACTTCAGATCGTTCCAGTTGTTATTGTTGTAGCCAGCGTGCGGCACAGCAAACTCGTACTTGGTGCCGATACTAGCGGACATCGCGCTGACCACGCGGTCGGTCACAGCACCTACCAGCATCAAGCGCTCGTTGGTTGCGTTGTAGCGCAGGAACTGGCCGAGTACGCGGGAGCCAGTGCGGATGTTCGGCGCTTCGCCTTCGGCTGCAAAGTTGAAGCCCAAGCTATCACCGATTTCCAGATCGGCAGCGGGTACTGCGCCGCTCTCCTGAATGGAGTCGAAGTTCAGGAAGTCCGCAGAGGTCTGGATAACCAAACCGGAAGTCGGATCCGTACCAACGACAACGTTGGAGAAGCGGTTGGCCTTGGCGCTGAAGTCGTTGTGCAGCGACGCGATGTTGACAGTGGTCTCACCGTTGACGCGCTCCAAATCGAGTTCCAGCACCTTGCGGTACTCGGTGCTCAAGTGGCCGACGGGGATGCCGTGCTCGTACAGAGTGCTCATGCCGTCGGCAAGTGCGGATTCTGCTTTCGCTACGACTTCGAGGTCGATGTCTTGGGTACGCGGGTACACGACCAGCGCGCCGTTGCTGCTGACTGCTACGCCCTTGTCATCGCCGATGGAGTCGGAGATGGGGAAGCCCAGCTTTTTGCGCATGTCGTTCAGGCGCTTGATCTCGGTGCTCGAAGTCAGGCAGCGCGGAACGTTGCTGCGGCTACCAGTGCGAGAACCGGACAGGCGGAAGAAGCCTTGGCACCAGCGGTTGAACCAACGAGCAAGCAGCAGCTCGGCCGCAGAGTGATCGTCGTTCTGGATGATGTAGTCGACCACAGGGTTCGGCAGGTGCAGGGTGTAACCCACGTGCACTACGAAACCGCAGTATGGCAACATCGCATCGTGCATGGAAGCCATGCTACCAGCGTTGGTGCTACCGCTCAAGAGCGCGGCGGCGCGGGCGGTGTGTGCTTCAGCCAGTACACGACGCACGGTGAACTTGAACATCGGGCCGAGGTTAACGCGCACGGGATCAGGCACGAAGCGCGACGGGAAGAACACGGTGTTACCGATGGCTTCCTTGACGCCGGGGATTTTCTGCAACGCAGCATTCAGCACGCTGAAGTTGGTGTCGAGATCGAAGTGCACAGTCTTCGACTTCAGGTTGGCCTTGGAGGGCACGTCGCCGAAGAAGAACTTGTGGAACGCCAGCGCTGCCTTGTGCACCGCTTGCCCGAACTCGGACTGCATGCCGCCGAAGTAGAAGTCACGGAACTCCTTGCTGGCTGATGTGTCGTCGGGCTTGCCAGACTTCTCGAACTCGGGCGAGCTGCCGTTGTACTGGAAGTAGGGGTCAATACCGGAGCCAACTTCGGAAACCAGCGAGTCGTTGCGGTAGGTCTGAAACGCGTTCCAGTAACCTTCGTTGGTGCCCGCAATCTTCACAACTTGCAATTCGTAGCCGTCGTTCCCGCGCTTGATTACCAAGTCGCTGGTGTTCGACATTGCCGCAGTGATCATGCCGCGAGTGGCGGACGTAATCATGGGCGTGCCGCTCTGCATCTTGGCGAGTACGGAGCCGCAGCTGGATTCGAACACTTGGGAAATCAGGGCAGCCGCACGACCGTTAGTGCCACGCATCTTTTCGAAGATCAGGGTGTTGCTGATCTCGACACTATTACGCATCAGCGCAGATAAGAAGGACTGATACAGCTTGATGCGAACGTTCAAGGTGATCAGAGACTCAGCGAACGGGCCGTATTGGTCGGGACGCGGAGTGTTAGCCACGTCGCGCGTTGCCTTGGTCAGGCGATCAGGCGGAAACAGCGCATTGGAGAATACGGTTTCGTACTTCGGGTCGAGCGGGCGCGCCGTCAGCTCTGCCCCAATCTGAGCGCGCAGCTGGCTGGCTACGCCACCCGTTTCCTTGGGCGCTGCCGACTCAGATTGGAAGACGTTGAAGGGATATTGCATCGCTTACTTTCCTCGTCCGGTGTTGGAGATTTCGACCCAGAGGGGCCGCGTGACTTTCGTTACAGCGATAAGGGCGCGAGCCAGTCCCGCTGCCTCTTCAGGCTTCAGGTTCTGGAACAGGACAGGATCGTCATAAACGATTTCGGCCTGTGCCACACCGCGCAGCTTCTCGCGGTAGTAGGTGTCAAAGCTCTGCACCTCAGACTGGTTGAGGCTGCTGACTTCTGCGCTCTCGGCATCTTTGGTTACCGCGTTGCGCATCCCGATCAGGATGGACGACAGCTTGATAACGAGGGCAACAGGGTCTTCCTTCTCTTCAGGCGAGATGATACCGGACGCGAGCAGCGCTTCAACGTTGGAGTCGTAAGCGAACGGGTCAGTAGAGCCTTCAGGTTCCGCAACTTCGTCAGCGGAATGTGACTGAATCTTGAACCCATCATGCGACAGGATAGAGCGCGCATAGCTTCCAAGCGGCCCTCCATCATGTGACAGACGAGTCAACAGTTTCGTTAGATCTTTACCTGCCATGAAGCAGCTCCTATTTTTTCGAAAGCCGCTGGGCGGCCATGCGGAAGAAATCTGAAATCTTACGGTGGTCAATATAAACTACCGTTTTCGGATAGATGCGCGTGCGGAACACAAGGACGTTGCCTTCAGCGCGTGCGACCGAGATGTCAGGCACGACCTCTACCCAGCGACTTGGCATTTGCGTAAGCTCGTCAACACTGGGCCACTTGGCATTACGCAGCGCCGGAATGTCGGTGGGCGACAGCAGCTTGCTTGGCACCGAGACTTTCGACAGCCAATGCTGAGAACGCAGTTTAAGTGCAGCAGCCATGTCAGCAGGCTTCGGCCCTTTGCGTCGCAGCACCAGCGAGTAATAGACGTCGACGTACTCGGGAACGTGCGCACTGATCGCCTTGTCGTAGTCGTAGTCCGGCCACAGGTTAACAGCCACCTTGGTGAAGTCGTTGAATATGCCACGCTGGCGTATGTAGGTCTCAAGGGATCTGCGCACCAGATCATCCAGCTCACGCACCGCTTTGTCCGCTGACATCTTGGCAGCAGAGAACGCGACGTTGCTGATGAACGGGCGCATCCGCTTGCTCTCAAGCGAGGCGATGAATGCCATAACAACTTCGAGCATCGCGGAGTCTGGATCGGTGTGGCGATTGTAGAGTTCGTAGCAGGTGGGCGATGCCACGAAGGTAGCCCACGCTTGCAAATGCTTCGGGTGAAGCGTAGTTGGAAAGTTCACCACGCTGCAATCGTTGTTGGCGACGCCAAGATTGCGTAGCAGCGTGCGGTTAGCAATTGACATCAGCGCCTCCGACGTTTGATGCCGCGCAGCAGTCTCGCCCCATTACGGTTCGAAGTCCCTATCTCATTGTTCATGTGACAGTCGATGCAGCGCAGTCGTAGGTTGTTGGGAGTGTAGGGGCCGCCGTCGGCATGTGCGATGATGTGAGCCACAGTGATTGTGGTCTGGTCTTCGCCTTTACCGCAGCGGGTGCAGCAACGATTGTCGCGCGCCCACACGTAGGCATCGACCGCAGCCTTGACGCTTGCGGGAATCGCACGCACCAGAGTTCCGGCACGGGTACGATCCAATCCGCTGGTTGCGCCGCGCAGCCGCTGACTAACCTTGCGCGGGTGGCCGCCGAATGGGGCAGCGCGTGCCGCAATTCCACCTTTTGCCATTTAGCCTCCAAGTACAGTCTGCGATTTGTCGAGCGAGTTTTCGTAAGAGCGCTGCATGCTGGTAGCAGCACTTGAAAACAGCTGATCCACTTTTGGCTTTAACGCGGCAGCCTGCTGGGGGTCAAGGTGGGAAGCGTGCAATCGGACTACGGCCTGATAGAGGTCGACCGTATCCTGCGAGATAGATTGCATCATTGGCGCAAGCACCTCGTCGTTCAACAGCGAGCCCATGGCGCCAACGTCACGCAGCGCCCGCATGTCGGCAATCACTTCACGAATCTGGTTGTACGTCTGCATGAGCGGGTACACTTCGCGCCCGTTCTTGTTCCGTGTGATGTTGTCTTCCAGAATGTTCGCAATGTCCACCAGCTTGTCAAACATGTGGCGATACTGGGCAAGCTGCTCAGCGTCTTCACTGTTGTTGACCGGAATGCGTTCAATGACGGCTTCCGCTTCAGCCTTCAGCCTCTCCAATTCATCGCGGCGCTCGCTTGCCGAAGACGACGCGGTAATCTTGGCGATGGCCTTTTTGGTTGTAACCTTCTTCTTTACAGTTTCAGGTTCAACGTTTGCGGACTTGCGACGTTTGGGTTTGCGCTTAGGCATCGCCTCGTCGTCAGCTGGACGCTTCCGCTTGCGGTTCGGGGCGAACTCGTCGGCAACGCTCAGCTTCTTTTTCTTTTTGACACGCAGTGGCTTGGCGTCTTCCGCCTCGGGCTTACGCTTTTTTACCACGCGTTTCTTTTTGGCAAGTGCACCAAGTTCCACTTCGATCATGGCAGGATCCTCGAAGGGGGCCGAAGCCCCCTTGTTGATTGGTTACGCGAAGGCGTGACCTTTGATGATTTCGGACAGCTTCTTGAAATACTCGGGAGCGTGACCGAACACACGACGGTAGTAGTCGAGCAGAGTCTTGCTGCTGTTGGCGGCAGCGCTCTCGCTCAGGTGCACGTCGGGGTACTTGATGTTGTCGCTGGGCAGTACCGCGATCACCGCTTCACGGCTCACGCTGAACACTTCGCCGTCCATGCTCTGAACAGCCAGCGCTTCTTGCCCGTCAGCGGACTTGCTCACGTAGGCGATGAAGCCAACGTCGACTTGCTTGTCGTCGCGCACGAAGGACACGATGTCGGAACCTTCAGCAGCGGACAGACTGGCAGCGAAGTTGGCGCACGCTTTACGCAGGATCGGGTCGCGGCCGATTTCAACAGCGATGTCGCTGGAGCAGGACTGCATCATATCCGCGAGTTCGGCCGGGTCTTCGCTCACGCTACGCACCAGCATTTGCTGATCGCCGGAGCTACGCAGAGCCCACAACTTCTCGTTGGCATCCATGAACATGTTGGAGGACAGCGCGGTCATGTTGCCAGCAGCGGTAGCAGGCAGCACTTCGTGGGCCGGGGCCATCATGGCACGGAAGATCGCTTCGTTGGCGCCACGCTCTTCCATCATTACGACAGAGCCGGGAATGGTGGACATGCGGTGGCCGCTGGCAGCAGACAGAGCAACCAGCATCTCGTCGGCGGACGACATGGAGGCAATGCCCTGCACGGTAGCGATCACGCTAACGATGTTGGAAGAGGAATGAGCAACTTCGGTATTCTTGATTTGAGCAGACAGCATGGCTGTTCTCCTAGTTAACGTCTAAGTCCGTAATGGGCACGCATCCACATACGTTGTTGTCCGTGGATTGACGATGCACCATAGCGAGTTGTTGGTGATACAGTGACACCCAGAACACCCATCTTCTGCGCGCCGTCTACACGTTTGCCGCCAATGGAGCCGTCGCCCTCGAACGCGCCAGCACGCGCCAACAATTTCTTGTAGGGCATGACTATCGTGTTGAGCTGGCCTTCAAGGCGGCCGAGCGTTGCTTCAATGGCAGGCGTCCGATCCATGTTGAGGCTGACAGTCTGACCGCTAAAGTCAAACGCCAAGCTACCTTCAGCAAGGAACTGTGCACTCAGCGCGTGAATGCTTGCGCAGATTACCCACGAATCGAGAAGCGGGCCCTGCATGTTGGTTCCGGTGAAGTTGGTTGCTCGCGACGGCAGAGAGTTGAACATCGCGAGGCCCCGATACAGGTAGTTCATCAAATCAGATTCGACGTACTCCAACTCGGGAATCACGTTCTCCATCCGTGCACGGTCGATGAAGTTTTGCAGCATGCCCATCGCCACACCAATCTGCGGGTTCACTGTCCACAGAATGAATTGTGTGTTGCGCACCATGTTACCAGTGATCGGATTCACGGGGTCAATGCGTGCGCTCAGCGAGTATGGTGCCACGATAGGCGGCCAGCCACTGAGAGGCAGACGGTATACCGTCCGGTCAGACAGCTGGGCAACCAGCTCAACGTCGGAGTCGAGATTCGTGTAGCGTGCAATCACATCGTTGTTGAGTGACAGCGCCAGCTTCACCTTGTCACCGTCGCGAATCACCCACGGCAGAACGACGTCGTAATAAACGGTCTCGCCGGGTTCATCGAAGTAGACACAGATGTCGGTGATACGCTTGCGGCTCTCTGGTTCGATCACAACCTGCTGCGACATGCGTTCGCGGCCTTGCTCGGTCTCGAATACCCAGACAACTGTCACCTCGATTTCATCTTCCAGCCCCATTACCGGGTACGCAACGTCACACGTCCAAACACCCGGCGTCAAATCAGGAGCTGCGGATCCTTCGAAGAGGATTTCCCCGTCGCTGGTGATAGCGCGCACCAGCGGGCCGGATCCGAAATCGGTAGGCTGCAACGGCAAGCCGTCATCGTCTACGAACTTTTGAGTGACTGGCAGGATCCCGCCTTCAGTTACCCGCATTGTACGCCGCCTCAATCAGCTGAATGAGGGTTTTCATTGCGGGAAGCGTCACCAGACCTTGAGTCAGGCATTCGGCCGCCTCAAGGTTACGCATCTGCGCGATGGTATCCAGCAACCCTTGTTGCAGTGACGGGGTATTTGCACACCCAGCAATCACACGCATCATGAACATCGTGACGTAGCGTTCGGACTCCGCGTAACGCTTCTCGTCGATGGGCACACCTTGCAGTGCACGCATGCGGGTGATCAGCGCAACGAGTTCGGGGGCCGGACGAATTGGAGCCACCAGATTCTTGATTGCAACGGACATCAGGGCCATCGCGGGCGCAAGGAACTGAGTCACCGACGTTTCGATCAGAGCACGTGCGCGGTCGCCGACACCGAAGCGGTAGACGTCATCATCCAGATAGAGGCTCCAATACAGCGGGAACATGGCGGGCAATTCGCGCTGCCAGATCAGGTAGCTGTACTCGGCCCACACTTTCGGAACCATGATCCACTCGGACACCGGAACGTTATCAACGATCTGACTCAGGGTAGTCGCAGCGTAAGCGCGGTTGGCGTAGATGTGGAAGTATTGGGGATCGCATTCGGTCTCCAACACCATGCCGTTACGCAGCAGGTTCTTGGTTGCGGCACCCACTACATTGTAGAGAACGCGCAGCACAGGTTCAAGCAGCGTGGTGGCTTGGGTCTTTGCCAGCTCGGTGCGCGGCACAAACACGGTGGCAAACTTGGTGCGGCTATCGCCCCAGATTACCAGACCGCGACCGCGACTGTCTTCCGGCGTAGGCCAGACAAACTTGCTCTTGCCTTTGATGGGCTTGAGTGCGAAGGTGAACGCGATACCCGCATCTTGCGTCACAATCTGAGGCGCATCTTCAATGTAGCCGATACTGATTTGGTTCGGCGCATAGAACATGTTGATCAGCGTGAAGTCGATTGCGAATGGTGCGAGCAGGGATCCGGCAGCACTGGATTTCAACGTGGAGAGCACAGACCCGAGGATCGGCCCTACACGATCAACGCCGGAGATGTTGTCCTGAAAGAACGACATCCCCGCGCTGGGTGCAGTTTTGAATGTGGTTTTCCACATAGAGCACTCCCTTACTTCATGGCGGCAACGAGATTGCGACGTTGGCTTTCATCCATGCCCAGCAGGCTGGCGACTTCGTTGATCTTCTGAAGCGTCATCGAGCCAGCCTTGGAACCGCGCGTCGGCAGGATACTGAATTCCAGCCACTCACGACCTTGCTGCCCGCGAACAACCTTGTAGGTGATCGCGTTGTTCTTGCGTTGGCTGGTCATGCCGCCGCTATACATGCTGCTGACAATGGCAACGACTTCGTTGATTGCTGCGGCGCGTTCGCGGGGGCTCATGCCCTTGACCAGACGCACGAAGATCTTGTGGTTCGAGACGCGCACGCCGTCGATGATCTGCACGTCTTTGCCGTTGATGTTGTGGGTCTTGAGGCCGAGCGCAGTTGCTTTACGCATGTGGTCGGTGCTACGCCCAACAGGACGACGGTCGCCAAACGCCGGAGTACCGTCAATCGCGAGCAGGCGGTTAACGGACGCTTTCAGCTGCGGCAGCGACTTGAACTCGGAACCGAACGGGAAGGTGCCCGGCGCTTTGCTGTCAACCAGACTGGTGATGAAGCGTGCGGTCTTGCCCGTCATGGTATTCAGGGAGCTGGTGATCACCATGATGTACGTGGGGTACGTGTACCCGTCATCGCTGGTGAAATCCGCAACCGTGATATACGACTGGTAGTTAACGAGGGAGCCGCTGCTGCCTGCAATGTAGTGCACCAGAGAGATCTTGGTGTAGCGATCTTTCTCGATGGTGGACTTCAGGTAGCGACCGACAGAAGCCGCGAGGCTCTGGTGTTCTGCGGGAACTTCGTCTTTCGCTGCTTGCGACAACTTGAACCAGCGGTCGCGAATGATAGTAGCTTCCTTGATGGTTGCGGCTACCGATGCAGCGGTGTCCTTGGCCGTCTTCATCTTGCTGAAGTTGGGGGACATGAGCAGTTGATACGCTGCGTTCAACTCAGTGATTGTCTGGTTGAGGATCGCAAGGTTGCGGGCAGCGCGGGCACGGGATTGTGCGGTGTCGAGTTTGAGACCTTCGAGATCGGTAACGTCGTCGAGCACCGGGTGCGCAGCACGCGCAGGACGAACAGGCTGCTTGGAGACAAGCGTGCCTGACTCAATCTCCGCCGATGCAGAATTCAACTTGGCACGCACCTTCAGAGAAGAAGGGCGCTGCTTCAAGTCCAGCACTGCGTCGAGTTCGGTTTGCATGGAACTGACGGAAGTGATTAGCGGACTGACGTGCGCCCTCAACTCAGTAACGGTGCGACTGGCAGTTATCTTCTGCAACGTTGCACTTGGTTGATTGGACATTCTGGGAACTCCCTTGGCTGTGACAACGTAAATTATTGAGCAAGTCACAGTAGCCTTGCATACACGTTCTGTTTACAGAATCCGCGAACGCATTTCGGTGGATTTTGAATGTGAAAAAGGGAGCACGAGGCTCCCTTTTTGGTTCGCACTAGACCGGAAGGTTAGGCGGCTTTCGGGCCGGACTTCTTGCGGGTCTTGGCGGCTTGCTTGCCAGCGGCCTTGTCTTCGGCAGCCGGAGCATGCTTCACTTTCGGCTTGTAGGTGATCTTGCCGTTTTCCAGACGCGGCATCGGCTTCAGCTTCGGCTTCTTCGGAGTGTAGACCGGAGCGGTGACCTTCGGAGTCACAACCTTGCCATCTTTCAGCACCGGCTTCTTGGCCTTCATGTACTTGAGGCGGGCTTCGTTACGCGCCTTGATGTTGGCGTCAGTGGCGTTCTGACGAGCCTTCAGGTTGACGTTCTGAACAGCCTTGCGCTTCTCTTGCAGAGTTTTCTGCAAGCTGGCGGTCTTCTCGGCTTTGGCGACGGCAGCGTCGTGAGCCTTCAGACGCTCGGCCAGCTGGGCGGAAGCGTCTTTCTTGGTTACGCCAGCCTTCTGGCCGTTCTTGCGCTCTTCCAGAACGTTGCGACGCTTCTTGTTGAAGTCCTTGTCGGCAGCGGTCAGATCTTTGTTGGCTTTCGGAGCGCGCTTCGGCTTCGGAGACGCGGCCGGAGTAGCCGGAGCTTTGGTGCCCTGCTTGCGCTGTACGGTAGCAGAGGTGGAACCCATTTTCGGGTCGTGAACGCTTTTCAGCTTACGTTTGATGGGCTTGGCCATGATAGTGATTCCTGTAGTGATGCCGATTTCGGCGGTTACCTTTTGCATGTAAAAATTAGTATTGAATACAAAATTTCTTCACGCTATGAATAACCAATTTCAGAGAGGGCTGTTTTTAGCAGGCGTCCGCAACTTTTGATTTCGTCTTTCGAAAGTCCAGCCGAAACCAAGTGTCGCTTCAAACCTTTGCGCGGGTGCATTGCGGTTGACGCAATCTTCACTTCCAACGTTCCATGTTCTTCAATTTGCTGCAACGTATGTTTCGCAACGCCTTTCAGTTGTGCAATGTTGGGATAGCGAATCCGCAAGTCAGCTGGCACTACAACTCCCTCTTCAATGAAGAGGCGATAACGTAGGTACTTGTTTTCCACAAGTGAGCTGAAATCCTGCTGCTCTGAAATTATCTTCGTTTCAAGAATAAACTTCGGAGTGTTTGGCACAAACTTATGGGAAATATTTAACTTCGATTTCGCATAGTATGCTTTGAACTCCAAGAAACCTTTCGGCAAACTTTCACCGAACGTTTTCTGGTATGGCGAACCATTGATGATCATTCTTCGTTTCAACAATTCTTGGTACAGGTGAATGTGCCCGCCAATTGTGAAGTCACGATCATTGACTGTGATGTCATGCGAAGTTCGCAACGGATGTCCGTTGTCACCGCGCGCACCAACAACGTCACAGTGCACAAAGTTCAAACATGGTTTCTTGTGCGGTATGCTTTCCTTTGCCGGATGCGGCAGGAAGTTTACAACGACACCGCCAATCACAAGTTGCTCAGGCTCCAGAAACACGTGGAACGTTTTCAGGAAATCCCATTCGCAGAACTGCGAGATCAAATCCATCGACGTGTGCTTTGCATCAGCACGGTCATGGTTGCCGCCGATGTAGTAAGTGTTGATCTTGCCATCATACTTAATGAGCAAGGCGAGCAACTTACGTTTGGTCTCGTCCGTCATTGTCGACGTGTCGGTGATGTCACCGGGAACGAAAACGTGGTTGATGCCTTGCTCCAACGCGTAAAGATAAATCTTGTCAATCTCGGCCAGCTGTAGGTCAACTCCCTCGGGGCCGAAATGCTTGTTCATTGCTTCAAGGTGCCAGTCACTGGTCGAGATTGCGTGCAACATTGGTCTTATCTCAGGTAGGTGTTGATGTAATGGGGACGTACAGGTTGCTTACCCTTGATGTCGTTCACGGTTGCGGGTTCGCAGTAACGTTGGAAGGACATCAGCACGCAGTAGTCAGCCATCGTTCCGGATACTGACGCTTTGCAGAATTGCTGCCACTGGTTCGCTTGCACCAACTGCGCTTCCGTGCAGACAGTCAGCAACGGGACGTTCACGTTCGCGAGTCGGGTATCCGCATCTTGGTCTGCGACAGAAACTGTCTGCGCACTTGCTTGAGTTGCTGCCGTAGTTGCGATCACTGCTGCCGTTGCCAGCAGTGCAGCGTTGGTGCCACTGTTGGATTTTGCAACGTTGTTAACCTGCACTGGCTTTGCCGCTTGTACCGGAACCGGACGACTGATGGTAATCGGTCGGCTGATAGACACAGGGCGCGACACGACGGCGGCACCCGCAGTTGCGGACAGGAGAAGAACGGCGGCGACAACAAACTTTTTCATATGGGCTCCAGAAAGTAGAAGAGGACGAACACCACTTGGCATCCGTCCTCTCGTTTACAGTTTAGCCGAGCACTGGTGTGAAGTGCGAAAGGAACCACTCACGTCCGCCAGTGATTGCCTTGTCGCCACACAGAACAACGTAGTTGTCCGTCTGCACCACAAAGTCGGAGATGCTGCCTTCACTGTTGTAGATAGTCAGACCGTTGCGGCCGTAGCACACGGTAGACTTCTGGCAACGTTGCGCGGCTGCAACGATGACGCCAGCGACAGCGGGGGAGCCATCGTAGATATAGGCGATTGCGGTTTCGCCTTCCTTGTCGATAACATGGAACGGGCCATTGTCTACGGCTTCATCCTGCTCGACCGGATCGGTGTTGCCGTCGAAGGCCATGTCGTACTCTTTGCGCACCGAGTCTTCGCTCATGACGCGGAAGTGGCCGTTGCCGACGTGCACGATGTAGTCACCAACGTTGATCGGAGTCAGCGGGAATTCGCCGTCCCACTTGAGTGCGATGGAGTCGGTGGCCGGAGTTTTGTCATACACGATGCGGCAGATGTCGGTGCTGTTGTTCACCCACTCGACAACTTGGTCTGCGCTCTCCACGGTGCCATCGAAACGGGCCATGTCGTGGTAAGCGGCGCGGCGGCGAACGTTGAACACACCACGGAAGAGATGCGCGTTGCTCTGCGCTGCAATAAACTGGTCGAGACCTTCGAGAGGCAGCGAGTCCCGCACAGGCTTACGTACCTGCTCGGCCACGTCACCTACTTGCGATGGAGAGTTGATCTGTACCAGACGACGGCCATTTTTCTTGTCGCCATTGATCAGGTCGATGCGCACGCCGGGAACAAAGGCGAGAGCTTCAGCAACCTCGTCACCTTGCTGCGTCGTAACCTGCACCACGCAACCGACGCCCGGAATTTCCATGGCCTTCGTGCTCTTCATCCAGCCTTCGTCCTCGCTGCTGGCCTTACAGATCAACTTGAAGGTATCACCATCGCCGTAGATCTGAATGTCGCGAACGTTGTCGCGTGCACCGCTGACCGAGCTGTTGTGCAGGGTCTTGCCACCTTTCTTTTCTTTCTTTTCTTTCTTCACTTTCTTTGCCTTGTCCGCCATGATGTCTTCCTCGTTTACTTCGATGTAGGTTGCTTGAAAGTCCGACGCCGTTACAACTTCGATCTTGCTGTAGTCGGTGCCGAGGTCGTGGGCAACGATGTAATCGCCAACGTTGACCGGAGTTTGATTACCCATTACGTTGAGCACCAGCCCCAGACTGTTGGACAGGAACTTGGACTGTGCGCGCTTGCTGTAAATCTGATCCAATATACGGAAGCGACAGCGGGCAGTCCCATCGTAGACGAGGGCCAAGCTGTTGGTCACCACCATACTCGCGCGCTCACGGATGTGCTTCATCTCGTAGCTCAGGAATTTCGGGAGCGCACCTTCTTCGACCACTGAGAGTACGCCATCGGCATCGACACGCACTGTCCGCCCTTCAGCGATTGTGATACTACCATTGCTGTCGGTCAGTACCACGTAGCCATCGTGTGTCAGCCGGAAAGCCTTACCGAACTCGCTGGCGTAGATGCGCAGGATCTCCAACGAAGGCAAGCCGCTGTACTTCATGAAGAACGAATAGTCTTCAGTGTTGCAGCGCTTGGCACACGGGTGATAGTCCAGCATGTTCTTGAGCTTCAATACAGTATGGCGCTTGTCAATCTCATAGAGCTTGAGGAACGTCTCGGTGTTGAAGTAGATGATGTGCGGCGAGTCATCAGGGGCGTGCGTTATCGCCACGTAGTTGTTGAATGGGATTTTCTGCATGTCGCCGTGAGGGGTCGTGATGAACTTGATCCCGTCGAGTTCCTTGAACCCAACGGGGAATCCATGACACGCCAGAAACTCCGTCACTTCCGAAATGCTTTCCGGTTGGTTGAGGAATCTGAAGAAGACGCCGACGTCAGGGGCGGCACCGACTGCACCATTGCGCAGTTTCACTTCTACCTTGTGGTACATTTCTTACTCCGTTACGTCGTCGCTGCCTACGTCACCTGTCCCAGTGACCGGACGCTCGCTCACGCGCCAGTACGTGTAGTCACCGATGTGCAGCGAGAGGCCCTTGTTGTCTTCTATGAGTGTGCGCACTGCGTGAGTTGCGCGCGTCACGCACGACACACGTTCTACCAATGCGGTACTGGTCGTTGTACTGTGACGATTCACCAAGGCACTGCGCACGGACTCCACATCGTGGGGATAGCGGCGGCCCAAGTCGAACACGTTCTCTTCAGCGCGCAGAGTGTCGTTTTCCACGACACGCAATACACGCAGGCCATAACGGCGACGTATCTTGTTCCGCACGTAGGTCTCGGCTTTGTACGCGAGCTTGTGCATGCCACGCACGATGGAGAATCCGTTGGGGCAACCCAGATAGCAATCGCCCATACCGCCGAAGTAGCCGTAGTCGAGGAACACTAGGCGGCCGTCTGCGGTGTAACCGAGATTGCGCATGTAGCCATCGTCGTGAAAGCGGAAGCCTTTGACGTTGAACGTCGCATCCATTGTCGCGAAGTCACGTTCAAAGTTCGGCTCGTCGACTACGGGCGCACAGCGTCGGCTGATCTGGACGAGGCCGAAACGGTCGGCCCACAGGATCTCATTGAGAAACGGATAGTTCCACTTGTGCGTGCCGCTTTCGCTACACCACCAGTAACGTTCCTCCAACTGTTCACGGAAACCCGAAATCATCCGCACGAAGTTTGCGAACGTCGGGAACTTGAACACCAGATGGCCGATCATGAATCCCCAGCGGCGTGAGCCGCTGAAGAATTCCAGCGCCTTGGAGATCTTCGGAGCTGGGGCCGCCATGGAGTAGCGGTAATCCACGATGGCTTTGCGGCGGCGCTCTTCGTGCGCACGCTCCTGCTCGTCGGGTTTTGCATTGCGATACCAATCCTTGTAGCGCTCAGCTTCAGATTTCTGAGACATCTTCTTCCCTCTCTATGTCCAGCAGGTCAACGGTTTGACCGCTCAGTTCATGCGTAGTGTCCGGTAGGAATTGCGCACGGCCATCAGTGATCCACGTGTGGCAGCGAACCTCTACCGCCTTGGTTCCCACAAGGCGTTGCGTTGTGCTCAACACACTCGGGTGCAGAGTCGGGGCATTCACTGATCCGTTCCAGCTCCAACAGTTGGTGCCAGCTCGGGTGCCGCGCAGTATCACCGGAATGTAGCGCGTTGGAATCGGGCCGGGCATATTGAGTTCAACGTGCGTTGCTTCCTCGACGCTGCAATCGAAGTACCCCTGCCCGTAAACGAGTTTGACTGGACGTGCTTTCATCGCCGCAGCCTCGCCAGATTAAGGTGCTCGACTACGGATTCTAAATTGTAGACGACTGCCGCGCGATTGCGACGCACCAGATCAGCAACCGACTGAATGGATCGTGATTGAGCTTCCGTCCAGAAGTCGCCATCATCTGCGCTCAGCACACAGAGCACGGTGCGGCGCGGGCGCTTGTTGCTATCGTCCACAACTTCAGCGACCGAATACACGCCAGTCATCTTGGGAGTGAGAACGTAGAGACACACGTCGCAGGATTCGCGTTCCTGAATCTCGATAGCCTTGCACTCCGGCGTCCAATCAGGCACGACAGGATCGAAGTAATCGAAGCCCTGACGCACCAACATCGGAATCAGGGTCTCACGCCACTTGCTATCGTTACACGTGCCGCCGAGGAAAACGCGCATCTTCCGGATCTGCTGAGGATGGCCGGAGTGGTAGCGTTCACGCTTTTGGATTTCTTCAGCGTCGCGTTCGCGCGCAATCACGTGAGCGGGAGAGTTGTCGCCCGCGTAGTTCTTGGCGTCGAGCACTACCTGCTGGCGCATTTCCTGATCGAGCTTCTGCTCTTCGCTGGGCTTCGGAGCTTCCATGAAAAGTTTGTCACCCATGGCGACCTTCCTTGCACGCGGCCTTTCTGGTAGCGGCACGCAGCAGATCTTCCAGCGTTTCAGTCTGCCAGACCGGGAGCAGGGCATCGGCCCGGCCAGTGAACACCAGCCACGCGCAACGCAGACGAGCCCGCAGAGTGTCGTGGAACGGATGCGGACGGGCCGGGATCCAGTTGCCGGAGTTCGGGCACTTCGCCATCGTGGTCTCGCCCCGTTCACGCAGTTCCTTGTGGGTCAGGACATCCGGGGCATGGTTCTTGAAGATGCGCATTTTAAATCTCCGCTACGTAGGTTTGAAGATCGTGGACTACGGAATCGAACAGGTGAACGTTCGACGGCTTGTCATTGAGCGAGGCGGCCAGACTGTTGGAAGTGCAGTAACCGACGCGGCCCTTGTTGGGCAACGCATCGTTGAGAGTACGCACGACGTACTGACTGCTCAGCAGTTCAGGGTGGCTCAACACAACGCGGTGAATGTCGCGCGATACCAGAACACGCGTCAGCACGTGCATGAGGTAGGCACCGCGAGCCGGGTCTGCTTCGTGCTTCCGCAGCGCGGACAGCAGGTAGCGCTCAAGGTACGATTGCGGCAGAACCGCAAGAACGTTGTCGCCCTCAACCTCGCCATACGGCAGGAACGGGAACGGGTTGGCGTCCACGGCTTCGGCGAACGGGTCGTGCGCAAAAATCGTGGGGCGCAGCGTAAGGTGCGATTGCAGGAACTCACACGGTGCGTCGGTGAACAGGAAGATGGGGCCGAGGTGGCAGCGGATCATCTTTGCCACTTGCATGAGGTTGTCCGCCAGTTGCGGCATGTCGAGAATCAGCGGAGCTTGAGCGAACTTGCTAGACATCTCGCTCAGCCCCTGCGCGTTCGTGGTCACACCACTGCCCTCGACGCGGCTGATAGTCGGGTCACCTTCACCCAGCAGTCCCTTGCAGTAGCGATGCAACTGCCCAGCGGTCAGGAACATTGCATGCGAGCCGAAGAATTCTTCGTGCAACAGGCGGTTGAGAGTGAAGGTGAGGCCGGAGCGCGGGACAGCGGTGTAGACAACGTTGAAGCCAGACTTCATCGCGCTGCCCAGTACGTTGATCAGAGTCTGGTCACTGTGGCGGAAGAGAGGGTCAACGCCAGTAGCCATCGCAGTTTCCTGTTGATCATTCATGTGTGGTTCCCCAGATCATTTCCATCAGCTGATTGAGTTCGACCAGAATAAAGTCGAGATAGTAGAGCGTGAACTGCTGCCACGCGGTGGCACCCAGTGTAGTCAGGCGGTAATCAAACGTGCCGTCCTCGTCTTCATCTAGCACACAGAAGCCACTGTGCAGCAGAGTCTTGTACGACGCGGTAGGGGCGGCGTAGATGCGCAGGCCGTACAGCTCATTGAATGCGAGGCTGCACAGTGCGGACGCCACACCACGGGAGAGGTGCATGCCGCGCTCGCCATACGGATAAGGCGCAACGCAGAACTTGGCCCTCTGCCAGAGCAGCACCGCGACGGTGGCTTCGATGATCGTGCGCTCGCGAAGTTGCGTCGGCTTCTTCACCGGGCGACGACGTACAGCGTTGCGCTCAAAGTCAGCGATGGTAGCAATCGGCATTTCGAGGAAATCGCGCGGGGCGATGTTGTCGACGATGCGGGCGATTGCGGGGTTATCCTTGTAGTCTCTTTTCATTACGGGGCCTTTACGAATTTCGTGCGCCACTCTGAAATCGGACGTGACCAAACATGTCCGTGAGTCAGGCAGCGGTAAACCACAGTTGGTTTGAACTTGTAGAGTTGGGTGCTCGCCAAGTTAGACAGCGCGATTATCTCATAGCGCCGCCCACTAGATACGTGCACCCATACTCCGGTCAGGTCATCGACGGGCATATCAGCGGCGGGTGACTGCTGCGGGAACGCCGACCGGATTCAACATCGCGCGGTAGCTACGAATATCCTTCGAGCCGAACAGCGCCAGCAGCACCTTGCTACCAGCTTCGGTCAACGCAACCGCATGCTTACCCTTGTGGACGATCTCGTTGTAGACCTTGCCGTAGCACGCACCATGCTGCACCAGAGTGTACGCAGGATCGTCATTGCAGATTACACCGACGTCAGCCAGCTTCAACATAACCGAAAGGTCTGCCATGTTCAGGTCGTAGGTTACGCCTTCGGTGATGCCATTAGCCATAACACTGAAGCACTTGAGGCTAGTCAGCTGCTCGGGGCTGACGTCAGCCAGCTTGTTAGATTCAATCATCATCATTCTTCTCCTGTGTTTTGAACGTAGATGTCGGTGACGTCAGCCTTGCGATCAAGGCTGCCATTCACGAATCCGATCTCGAACGGGCGAACGCTGTTCTTACGGGCAGCGTCCTCCACACTCATTCCCTTCGCTACGTCGTTCAATGCTTTCTGCAAGCGCAGTGCAATCGGACGTTGCATAACTTCCATTATGCCTTCGAGCACGTGGTGCTTGCTCTTGGTGATTCCGGCCAGCGTCTTGCGCAGTTCGGTAAGATCCTTGTCCTTACCAGTCAGCCACTGACAGCACGCGGTGGTCGCTGGCTTCTGCGCCACACGACTCGGCAGGTCGTAGATGTGCGACATCAAATCACCGAACAGCGAATACTGCTGCACGATGTCCAGCACACGCTCCGTCATGCCACCGCTCACTGGCTTCTTCGGCACGCGAATCACTTGATCGAAGTCAACGTCCATGATGGAGTCGACATCATCGTCGGCGGGCGCGATACCCCAGCGACCCAAATCGAATGCTGACCCGAAGACATAGATCTTGTACTTCATCACCCGCAACAGCGCCGCGTTCTCTTCGAAGTCCGCGAAGTCGAACATGATCAGGTGGTCGATCTTCTTGGATGAAGGAGGCACGTCGCCGGACTTCAGAATGTGGATACGTTTCGGATCTACGGTTTTGATCAAACGCCCGAACACTTGCTCGGGCCCTTGGTGTGCAAAGCCTATAACCATCAATATGATTCCTCTACCGTGGAGACACCGCCGCTCTTCACAATCGTCCACTTGGGAACATCGTCACCGAACACGTCAGTGTCGAGCGGGGTGATCCAGAACACGTGCGGGACAATGCTCATTAACTTCGGCAGGAACTCGGTGATCAGGTGCTCACGAACTCCGGGCGAGCAAGTGTTATCCGGCTCGTCCAGTATGATGAAGTTCGGGCGCTTGTGCTCTGGCGCAAACACCAACATGGTTACCGCCCACAGCAAGGCAAAGCAGTTACTCTCTGCACCACTGAGGTTCGCAATGTCTGATGTCCTTCCGTCGTGGCGGATGGCCTGCGCCTCTACCTCGTTCCTGTTATTTACAGCTAATCGGAAGCGCATTGACTCGGGGAACGCCAGCGACTGCAACTCGTTGAGTTGTTCCTCAATCATGCCCAGTACCTCGGCCACTGCCTGCGACTTGATGTCACCAGCGTAAGCCTTCTGCATGACCTTGTAGAGCTTGAGACGCTGCATCACGTCTTCTGAGGCGTCCAGTTCGGTACGCAGGCGACGCACGGTTTTCAACACGCTGCGCTTCTGCATGTAGGCAGCACGCAGCGTTGAAACCTCTTTCGCCGCCTTGTCGCTCTGGCCCAACAGCTTGACGCGCTTGTCATCCAGCACCTTGATTCTGGTGTCGAGGGTTGCGACGTCCACGTCGTGCTCGGGCAGTTCCGCCAGCTGGTCACGCAGCTCAATGAAGGTGCTGAGTGCCCGGCCCCTTGCTTTGATTTCCTTCGACGTCAACTTGGTGGCTGGCTTCTTCACGGCACGCGGTTCACGCAATGCCCGCAACTCACGTTGGAGTTCGGTGCGCTCACGTTGCAGCTGTTCCGTTTTCTCAAGCTCGTCGAGTTCACGTGCAAGGTCGCGGCCTTCAGCTTTCAACGCCTTAACGTTAGGCATTGGCGGCAGTGCCTCCAACTCTGCAACGATTTCGGCCCGAGTATCCAACCCGTCGAAGTATGCAAGCGCATGATCGATCTCAACCAAGCGCTTCTGCGCACGCAGCGACGCTTTCTTCAAAGCAGCGACGTCTACTTTCTGGCGGCAAGTAGGGCACACGCAACCTTTCTTGTCGCTGACGATCTCTGAACCAAACTCTTTGGCGACCTTGATGATTGCGCGCTCTGCCGCTCTGTCTTCCAGCCATGACTCACGTTCCCCTTCCATCGGATTGGGATATTCGGAAAGCAGCTCGTCAATGCGACGAATGCGGGCTCTGAGTTCCCCGCGCTTCTCCTTGGTGTCGTCGGCCGCATCCAGCTCTTCATCGATCTCGGTCAGGCGGTCACGGATTTCATCGACACGCGCACTGACAGGTTCTTTGCTGACTTTGATGGCCTTCAGTTTCTTGGACAACGCCGCGTGCGCTTCGTCGTACTCTTCCTTTCGCGCAAGGTAGTTGCGATAGTCGGCCAGATCGTCGACTAGCTTTTCCAGCTTGGCGATCTCGGCTTCCGGATCATCGGACTTCACGTCGAGGTCATCGAGGCGCGATTGCAACGTGTGACGTTGCTTCACTGCGCTGCGCTGCTCGCGGTACTTCTGAATCTTGGTCAGGATTCCGCTGTCGCCCATGAGCTGATCGCGGATCTTGGCTTCGCGGGCTTCCGCGTCGTCTACCTGCTCCTTAGTAACCTTGATTGCCTTCAACTCGACTTCGGCAACCTGCAACTCGGACGCCAAGGTTTCCGCGCGGTCGGCTTCCTTCTGAGTGGCGCTGACCTTCGCGCTGAAATTTGCACGGAGCTTGTCGTACACGTCGAGATCGAACAAGTCGATGATGTACTTCATACGCTCGGTGCCCGTTACGCGCTGGAACGGGTGCGGACGCTGAGTCGTCAGGTACGCGTAGGAATAGAACTCGGCTTGGCTGAGCGGGAACATCTTGCGAATCCAGTCCCGCCCAACTTCTTGACGGCTCTTGTGGACTTCCATATCCACGCCGTCGATTTCGATGAAGTAGTTCTTGCTGTTGAGTGCGGCTTTCACCTTCTGCCCGAGGTGCGACCACTCGAACCCAATGCGACTTTCCTTGTCATTGAGTGCCTTCTTCTTGCTGCTGCGTTTGGTCAGCGAGAGAGGATCGTTGTCGTACATGAGAATGGGGAGCGTGCCCCACAGAACAGACTTACCAACACCGTTGCGGTTGTTGGGCGTATCCGAATCCAGATTACGCCCGCTGATTACAACCAGAGGGTGTCGCGTTAAGTCGAGATCAACTTCCCCAAACGTGACGACATTCGAAAGCGTCGCTCGACTTAGTTCCATCACTTCTCTCCGAGATCAGTTTTGAGCTTGCCCGCGTAGATGTCGGTCATCATCTTGGCGACCGCAGTTTCCAGCAGCACCGTACCGTTGATCGCAACAGTGGTGATCTGAACGCTGACATCATTGAGTGCGGCTTGCAGGTAGACAATGGGGACGGCAGTGTACTTGACCTTGCCCTTCTTCAACGCGGTGAGCACGTTGCGCACTTCGTTAGTGGTGTACTTGTTGCAGCTCGCGATGGAGCCCAGCAGACCGTGGGTAATCCAGCGTGCACGTTCGCACAGCAGCATCGCGTTATCAGTGGAGCGAATCGCTTTGATGGTGCCCAGCAGATCCATGGACAGCACGGAGATCACCAGCTCGGTGGCCGCGACGTTGACGTCGGCTTCAGAGAACAACGCGACGGACTTGATGGTCTCTTCAACGTCGAACTTCTCGCCGGAGATCATGAGGGCGATTACCGCTTGCAGGCAGGAGATTGCGTTACGCACGAAGCCCCCGCTACCTTCAGCGATTGCTTGCAGCACCATGTCGATGTCGGCCGACTGGGACTTCTTGAACTTCACGCCCGCACGCTTGGCCTTGAGGTCAACGATGTAGCGCAGGCGCTCTTGAATGATTTCCGGCTCCACGGTCTGGACGCGCAGTTGCAGACAGCGGCCAACGATGGTTGGCAGCATCTTCTGCGGCTCGGTGGTGCACAGGATGAACACGGTATCGGGCGGCGGATTCTCGATTGCAACGAGCAACGCGTTACCTGACTGCTTGGTCATGGCGTGCGCTTCATCCACCACGATGATACGCTTCTTGCGCAGCGGCATCAGGTTCAACGTTTCGATCAGGTTGCGCGTGTCTTCGATGCGGCCCTTGGTTCCGGCGTCGATGGTGTAGTAGTCAGGGTTGGTGCCGCTGGTCATAGACTTGCAGCTCGGGCACTTGCCACAACTGTCGTTGGTGTCACAGTTAAGGTAACGCCCCAGCAGATAGGCCAGCGTGGTCTTCCCACACCCAGTCGGGCCACTTGCGAGGATCGTTGACGGCAACGTCCCCGATTTCAACATCGCAGCAAGCGGCACAGTGATATGCTCCTGCCCGATGTATCCGCTCAACTTCTTGGGTCGCATCTCCGCGCCCAAGTTGACTGTTTTGATTGCATCCACACTCATTGCCTTCTCCATAGTAAGGGCCCACAACAATGGGGCCCTCTCTGTTTACCGATTTCAACATTTGAAGCCGAGACTCTGCATTGCGTACTGCATGTTCTGATCCGGCTCGGTCAACTTGAACTTGTTGCAGCAGCTGGATTCGAAATCTTCGCACTGCTGCACGAAGTCATCGAACTTGTTGTGCATGAGATCGAGGAACGGCTGCGGTGAACCACGACCAGCGTAGCGCTCCATGAACGCAGGCTTCAACGACGCGTCCGGATACACCAGCACGAACTGGATACCGGCTTCATCGAGCGCAGCACGCACGTCGTCGTGGGTACTGACGAAGATCGTTTTGTCCGTGGTGTCCAGCAGGTGCTGAATGTGCTCGATGTAGTTGGCGGGGAAGTTCGCCTTGTCGAAGGTACTGGAATCGGAGTCCGCGTAACGCTCGGGGTCGTTGCGGAACAGCGTGCTCTTTCCGACACCGGGGAATCCGGCAAGTACGCGCGGGAGGTTGGGCAGGCCCATGTTGATCTGCATTCTGGTTCCTTAGAAGATCTGCTCTTCAAGTGTGTAGGTGACGCGGCTGGTACTGCTATCCGGCCCGCCGTCTTTGTAGTCGACACTCAACTGAATGTCGGAGTCATCGAAGGTGTTGTTTTCGCAGTCGGCGACAATGTTGTCGGGAACGTTGTTAAACACGCGGGGCTCTGCCAGCCACAAGCGCAGTTCGTCGTCTTCAATCTCGGGGATAACGTCGAACACGGTGTCGCTGGACACAACGCAGTGCGGACGACGTGGACGGTTGGCTACGAACTTGGTGAGGAACGCGGTTGGCACAATTGCATCGTTGTCGAGCTTGGCGAACTCCCAAACGGCATCAACTTCCTTGAGCTTCTGCCACTCGTCGTAGCCCCAGACGCGCGCCCAGTAGCCAGACTCCGAAGGCGAAGTGAAGTCGAACGCCATGTACTCGTAGAACATGTCGCGCAGAGTGTTGAGCGCCAGCGTGCTATCGGTGATGGAGCTTTCGTCAGCGTCATCAAGCTCGATACGCTCGTTGTGGGTGAGGCCGCACTCCTTTTCGTAGGTGCGCCAGTAGCCAGCCACCTCTTCTTCAGCGGTGTCGGTGCCTGTGTAGGCAGCAACGCGTTGCGTAAGTTTCAACAACGCATGGAACAGCGGGGTGTCCACCACTACCAACTGCGCACCAATCACGTGGGCCAGCGCCGAGTACGCTGCGGCTTCACGGTGGCCGAACGATGAAACGTCAGGTCGGTCAATCATGGAGCCAACGTAGACCGCATGGGAGGACAGGAGGACGTCGCCCTTCCAGAAACTCATGAACACGCCGTCAACTTGAACGTGACACGCTGTTGTCACATCGTTGGATTGCAGGTGGTAGACAACGGCGGCACCGAGAACGTCGGGCAGCTGGCGAGTGAGTACGGCTTGAGTGAGTTGGGTGATGCGCAGTTTCATGGTGGAATCCTTGTTTGGTTGTTGCTTCTTTTTACAGTTTCACGCACCAGAAACGACAATACCCCGCGAGCGCGAGGTAGAAACGAAAACGGGCAGGCCGAAGCCCACCCGTCATCATAACTTTATGCCACTTGATTAAGTGGTTGGGGCCGAAGCCCAGAGCAAAGAGCTAACACTTTATCTTGGGATGGACGCGATCAGGAATACGCGTCCCAAAATAAAACGGGCGGCCGAAGCCACCCGTGTTACGTCATATATTCATAGAGCCGCGATAGGATGCGCGGGAGCAAAGAGCAAGTGTTATTGCTGTGTGTACTATTGCCGATATTGTATCGTCAAAATAAAAAAGGGCAGGCCGAAGCCCACCCTTTTGTTCATTTTCATATGGATGCAGCTTGAGGGCCGCGAGCAAAGAGCGCCATTGAGTTTTAACAGCATGCAATTGGTTAGGAGATCGCTCTCCCAAAATAAAAGGGGCAGCCGAAGCCACCCCTTTTGTATCGCTTATGTCAGAAGGCCCACATGAGATGGGCGAACAAAGAACTATCTAAATTTGGCCAACGCTTTTGCGTCAGAACCATTCCTCAAAATAAAAGGGCAGCCGAAGCCGCCCATTTTGGATACGAGACAGAGTGTGTATCACACTCAGGAACAAAGAACATCGGCCCGTCCGAACCATAGGGCCTACACAATATAAAGGGGCAGCCGAAGCCACCCCTTTCACAACTAGCTTTAGAAAACTGGAGACCAGCGTGGGCGCTGGGAACAAAGAACATTGAGGCACTGCAAAATCTTGCACCACTAGCACCACTGATATTTGTTTACAGATTCTGCGGGAATCGTGTCACTAATAAAAATGGGCAGCCCGAAGGCCACCCATTTGGTCTATGTGTCTTGTGAGTAAGGCGGATGCAGCCCGCGAGCAAAGAGCAACAAGGATAGAAATGAATAATCAGAGAAAAGGCTTCCCCAATAAAAATGGGCGACCGAAGTCACCCATCTTGATCGTATAAACGAAGAATTGAGAGATGCTTATGAAAAACACCGAGCAAAGAGCGGAGCATGGTAGTTATGCCTGTCAATAAAAACGCCCCCGACGAGTCAGGGGCAAATGCAAAGGACTTTCAACAAAAGTGGCAGTTGGTAGGCTTCCCATCCGCACCTTAAATTATGATGGTCAGACTTTTTCGCTCGTCGGTGAACGTTGTTCGTTGTACCAACGATGCAGCGGGCCGTCGGGCGGCAGCACGTAGGTTGTCGCTGGTGCAGGTTGCCCCTGCACGTTCATCTGCACAACGGGCTGCGGCGTCAGTTGCTCAACCAGCCAGCTGCTGTCCGCCGAGTAGTCCAACTGATCGGCGGAGATGCGCGCGTTGGCCCCGAGGTCGAAACTGACGGAGCGGCCACTGTCGTCAACGGTGCCGAACATGATGCACAGCGGCGACGTATCGTAAACGGTCATCACTACCGTGGGTTTCGGTTCGCTGTCCACGATACGTTGCTGCAACAAACTTGCGCGACGAACGCGCATCGCCTCACGAAGATCGGTCATTGCCTGCTCCTTAGATGTGCTGGCGCTCCATCTTGCTCAGGCTGACTTCCACCGCCTTCTGCAAAGATTTCGGGATCGCTTTAGGGCCCTGAACTGCGCAGCCGATGGCATAGGCAAACAGGTTGCGTGCGTTGGTCAGCGCGTGAGCCGGGAACTCGGGACGCGCTTCAGTGAACGTCGTCCACTCCGGCCACAGGTTGCCGACACGTTCCGGATTCTCGCGACACAGCATGTCGATCTCGGAGGGCGCGATACCGTGCACGGTGCGGAAGTGCTTGATGATAGTCTTCACCACCAGCGATGCGTTCTCGTCTTCGACAAGGTTGTGAAGACTGCGGATGTCAGGCTCTTCGCTCTTGGTGTAGGAATCGAGCAGATCCAGCAGGTCGTCCTTGCTGCACGTGGTAACGTGGCGCAGCTTCAGCAACAACGTCATCCAACTGACGCGGGTACGTTGCGGAAGATGGTGCTCCCAGCAGTGCGCGGCAAACGCCTGCGCGAATGCCTGCGGTGCCATCATGGTGTCGGCGGCCAGAGTCAGAACGTCGCGGTTCTCGTCCTTGCTGAACACCTTCTTGTATTCGTAGCCCTTCTTGCTAGGCTTCACCCAATGCAGAACCTTGATCGCGGCCTGCCCGCACAGCAACTTCTGGCCGTGGAACCAACGCATCACGTTGTTGAGTTCCTTGATTGTGGCTTCAACCTTGTCGGCTGGAATCTTGGTGCGCAGCTCCAACAGGTTGTCGATGCCCTTCACCTTGTGGGTGCTGTAGACACGATCAACCTTGACGCCCAGAACACTGGCACCAGCTTCAGGCTGCGGCCCAAGGTTGGCGAGCACCTGAGATTCGCTGAAGCGTACCTCTTCTTCTTTACCGGGCACTTGCAGCAGGGTTTTACCTACCGCGTACCCGCCGTGGCGCTTGCCATCAACCTCTACAACGAGGAAGTGGTCGCGCCCGAATTTGATAGCCATCATTTTCTCCTGAACGTTGCAGTAAACACGTCAGTCTTTTTACAGTATTCGACACGGATGCCGACAAACTTGGTGTGCGCCGGACAGTGCATTTGGATTTTGCCATCCACGCCATCGATCCAAATGTACTCGCCGTCGTAGCGCGGATACAGGATTTCCAGATGCTGCACGCCCTGCGGGAAGCGCTTGGTGTTCGCCATGTTGGTCACTGCCCACAGCGTTGTGGGTCGCACGAAGAACGTGTCGCGGAACATGACCTTCATGGCCCACGCTGGAAGACGCTTACGGTACGGCGGGATCCGACGCCAGTCTCTGAAATACTTCTGCCACAGCAGAAGGTCGGTGAACAGTTCGTGCAGCTGCTGCTTCTGCTCCGCGTTAGGTTGAAGGTGGGCAATCAGTTCGCTGGGGCCCACGGGGATCGCGCTAGATTCTGTGTCGAACTCCACGCACCACACGCCGCTACGCATGATCAGGTGCTTGGCCTTCAGCAAACGCGTTCCCGCAGGCGGTGCCTCAAATTGGAACTCGCCGAACCCCTTGAGGGTTAGAACGTTGCCGTCGAAATCCGTAACGTACTCCTTGGGGATCGCGATGAACCCCATGGCGTTAGAGTCCATGGCCTGCAACTCGTAGAGCCTCGGGATCTCGAACACGGGTGGCTTCTTGCAAGCGATCCCCCGCGCGGTTTTCGCAACGGCCGCGAGATGCGCAAGAGCGGGTTGAAGTTGGGCCACGGGCCCGCGAGTGATCTTTAGTGCCTTGACTACCATATGATCTCCAGTTTTTAAAAGACGTGTTCCGCCCACGGAACGGTTAAGGTGGATTGGAATTGCTTAGTCACTCTCAACTCTATTTACCCAGTTTCCCAAACTGTAGAGCTTTTGGGTTTCTGGGCTAATGGGCTTGTTGATCCAACTTTTTGGGAATTCCGCTTTGCTTCATTCCCTGCTCGCTTCGCTTCGCAACTTGATCCTCTACTAGATCTCCAAAACGTTTGAACTTGATCCAAGCTCTGTTTGTCTCGCTTTGCTTTCTCGTCGCGTCGCTCGACAAACCTACACCCTAAGGTTTACAGATTTCAGACCCCTGCATTTGGACAACGTTCGGGTGATCACCAACGTTGCAATGAAACAAGGATCAGGGCCTATCCCAAGTCTAGCCATAGCCATACCCCAGTAGAAGCGCAATCCATTCGATTCGAACGTTGCATGAAAACAAAAACTCCTTACCTATCAATTGTTTACAGTATCATCGCGAATAGCACGTCGTATACGCAAGGGATCAGGGGCTCTACTCAGGATTCACGACAATCTACGAAAAACGACGTGCTCGCAACGGCCGACCAATTGAGTCCCCACGCTCCTAAGTCATTGACAGGCAACGAAATTTAGTTTTCAAGCAAACGTTGATCGCATGGATTTGGAATCCAGTGCAGTGCGCGCAGAATCCATAAAGGCTTTCGCGGAATCCATGCGTTTTGAACGTTGCCCAAACCACCCTCACCGTGCACGATTTTACAACGTTGGGCCCCTTTTCAATGTTGAACGTTGCAAGAATTCCAGAAATTCAGTTTAAGGATTTTGCGCACTGGAAATGAAAATGGGGAAGCCGAAGCCTCCCCACGATCACTACTTCACATTCATCTTTTCTTTCTTCACCAGAATCTGCTTCACCATGCGATCCCGGATCCCGTCCATCACACTCGCCACTGCCTTTTCATCCAGTGCAGTGAGTGCGGCAGCCAGACGATCACCGTTGTCACCGGACAGCAAAGGCATCACGGTTTTCAGCATGGCACTACGCCCGCCCGCTGGCTTCTTCGCTTTGCCCTTCCCCTTCTTGGCGAACGGGTTCCCCTTCTTGCCTTTCGCCTTCTTGCCTTTCGCCTTCTTGCCTTTCTTGAAGCGCGATTCGCTTACCATAGAGATAGTCAGTTCGATCATCGTATTACGTTCCCATTGTGGATGTTGAACACACGTTCCTTGCGTTGGATCGTGCGCGTCTGCACTACCCATTCCCAAGTCTGATTCTGCGCGTTACGCTTCTGCGGCGCATCCGTTACCATCAGCACGTAGTTACGCGTCGGCAGCACCAAGATGTCCTGCGGCTGAATGTTGCCCATGTTCCACGGCAGCACGATACTCAGGTTCGCGACGGTCAACTCCTTGTCGTAGTCGAGCATCTGCGTCTCTTCCGAGATGTTGCACATCACCTCGTTGGCCCCCATGTCGAACACGAAGATCAAGTGTGAGAATCGTTGCGTGCGCACCCGAACCCTGCACTTGTTCCCCCTGAACGCGTTGAGTTCAAAGTTGGAGAGCGGGAGTTCGCGATTGCCGGAAACGATAACAGGAATTTCGCTGGCGGGTAGTAATTCACCTTCATGATTGCGCATGCTCCACGTGCCCCTGCGGTAATACTTGGGCACCGTGATAACGAAATCGCAGTACGCGTCGTCCGCCATCTTGACGAAGCAGTTGGGCAGGGCCTCAAGGTCGATGCGGTAGCCTTCGTAGTAGTCAACGTTCAAGGGCGTCAGCGTCTGATAGTTGTAGCCTACAGGCTGGAAGGCAGGCACGTAACCTTCGCGGTAGCAGATCGGGCAGTTGATGATGTTGCCACCAAGCGCCAGTTCCTCATACATGCCCGTGACGTCAGGCGGTGGCAACTGCGTTTGTGCGTCGCTCGTTGGTAGCAGGGAACCGAGTTCGATTTCACGGAAACTGGATTCGTAACGCATTTCATCCAACACTGCGCCGCCTTCATCACCGAATCCCATAAGGCCACCGTTGAGCGGTTTGATACTGCGCTCGCCGACAGCTTTGGCAGGCGGCGCTTCCCTCACGGCTTCAACGGAATCAGCGTTCACCACCATGTCCGGAATGTCGGCGTCGACTTCCACCATAGAGCAACTGCACGGCGTTCCGATCTTAGTTCGCTTGTAAACGATGCAGGGCAAACTTTCTACGGCCAGCGAATTTGCAATGCGTGCGCGATGCGGTTCAATCACGGACTCGATGCGCTTTTGCACGCGGCGGGTTTCGCTGTTCTTATACCCTTTGTGGCGTATACGTCTTGTGTTAGGCATAGGCATTCCTCCTGACCCAAATTAGAGGCAGTACCATGACAACATTTCGCGTGCTAACGGGAGACCCCGGCACAAAGAACTTTGCACTGGCCGTTACCGAATACAGCAACGGCAAGATCAGATCGCTCGGCACCAAGATGTTGGAGTTCCCTTTCCACGACTTGAGTTCGCGGGAGGCAGCGGAAGCCCTGCATCAGGTAACGCGTGAGATTCGCCGACTGATCAAGAAGTACAACGTTGACGCCCTGTACTTTGAACGCTTCCAAGTGCGTGGCTCCGGCGTCAGTGCCATCGAGGGAATCAACGTCATGCTCGGCGTTGTCCTGCATCTTGCGTGGCTCTACGAAAAACGCTCGCGCCTGATCACCGCCAGCACGTGGAAGAACAACTGCAACCGCAACAATGCGGACGGCATGAAACTCGATGAAGCGTACAAGGAATTCAAGTTGACGAGCGTATACAGCCCGAAAGCGATTCATGAATTCGATGCCAGCCTGATCGGTGTCTACGCCATCTTTGACCAGCTGGTGACCAAGCGAAAACCGTTCCAAGGCTTCAGCATTCGAACGTGGTACGAACACCTCATGGAAGCGCCGAATCTGTAAACAGTAGCGCAAACATTGAGGGATTCGCAATGAGCAAAGTCATTCACGTATGCCCCGCATACACCGAATACCGGTTCTGTGACAAGTGCGCCATTGAAACTTGCCAGCACCACACGAAAGTAACGCAACGTGGTTGCCTCGCTCTCGACAGAGCAGAAGGTGATCGCGGCTGCACCGTTACCGAAGTGAACCATTACAAGGCTTACGCGATCACCCGCGTAAGCGGCCAAGGCGGCGCTCCCCTCACGCTCAAAGGCGTGGAGACAAGTTTGCGCCGCACGAACTTGGCAGTTCGCGAAGCGATTCGCCTCTACCTTTACATCTGCTATCTCGACGAACGGGGAATGCGTGTTGATCACGATATGCTCGAAGTCGACGAGATGCAAATGCTCTTCGATGATCTCTCCAAGACGTTCCATGAGCTGCGCCCATACATGTGGCCGTTCCTGTTCGACGAGGCGGAGATTGCAAAGTTCGCAAGAGCGCAGCGAAAAGGATTCTCCACTGAGCCGTTTAATTTCAGGCTCCTACTCGGGAAGAACTCCCGATTGTCCAGTACACAACTCAAGGAACTCATAGCATCATGTCTGACGCCCAAACTAAAGCAGCGAATCCGCTCTCAGTAAAAACTCTGGAGCTGTCCACCTTCAACCGTCTGTACGGCGGCGACCCGACTGCTCCCCTGTTCGTGCTGAACCGCTCCGGCAACAGGGCTGGCCCCAACAAGCCTGCCAAGCAGCGCGGGATCATTCTGACCAACGTAACCAACGACGACAACACCCAGTCGATCATCAAGGTTCCGGTCACCTTCATCCCTATCGACCTGACCACTCAGGCCCCGCTGCACTCGCTGCTGAAATCCACCACCATCAAGCAGGCGCTGAGCCTCGGCAATCTGGTGATCGCTGATACCGCTTCCGCCATCGCGCTGATGCGTAACAGCAAGCGTGCACGCGACGAATACTTCAAGTTGTTCGGTGCCGAATGGCGTTCCCCGATCAGCGAAGAAGGCGAGCAGTCCGACGTTGATATGACCGACGCTGCCGACGAAGACGCACTGCTCAACGCGCAGACCGAAGGCGCGGCCGCCTCCAAGTACAGCGACAACCAGATCGTCAACGACCTGATCCTCGCTTCTCTGGCTGGTGAAGATAGCGACGCTATCAGCGCTTCCATCCTGAACCAGATCGACCTGCTGACTGCGGAAGATCTCAACTGCATCGCGCAGAATGTCACTGACAGCGCCGTGAAAGATTTCTGCCTGAGCAGTCTTTCCTGATGCACCAGAGGGGGACGCTTAGGCGTCCCTTTCCTTTATGTCACTCAATAGCAAAGTTGTACGTCTCGTCGAACGCGACGAACCCAACGACATTTGGACAGACCCGAACATCGTTGGCGCTTACGAGGTAGCAACCTCGGTCGGGCGCGCGACTCTACAGCGCATCCAGTTCCAAGATTGGAGCAAAGCAAGTGGGCGGAATGGTGTTGAGGCTTCAGACATCATTGAAATCCTGATCCACAAGCTATCACAAGAAGGCAATCATGCTGCGGTAGGCGCACTGCTTAACGCACTATCCCACGTAAAGGACTAAGAAAAATGACACAAGTGAAAGTTGATAAGGCCCTCGTTGACCACATCATGCAAAACGCGAAGATCCACCATCAGCTGTTCGACGCGGTTCCCGTGAATCAAGCGCGCATGATCACGCATTTCGGTTTCTGCCTGAAGAGCTTCGGTGAAGCGGCAGTCGCGGATCCCAAAGCATTCGACAAAGAATTCAGCGACAAGATGGCATCCGAGCGTCTGGCTCACGCCGCGCTGCCAGAAGTATGGGCGCACGAAGGCTGGAAGCTGATGCAGGCCATGAACGATCCGGAGCAGTACGTGATCCCGCTGATCGCTGAATCCGTCGAGAACGCACTGGATATGTTCGGCCTCACCTGCCCCAACATCACGCAAGCATTCTGGGCCAACATCAACGGCAACACTGCGGGCGATCTGCGCCAGCGTCTGGAATTCCTGACCAAGGAACGTGACGCCAAAGAGGGCGTCAGCACCCCAGCACTGCCACTGCACTACGCTTCCCAGCTGGTGTGGCGCATCATTGAAACCCACATCTCCCACTACGAAACCCTGTACGAAGGGATCACCGCGTACTGGAAGAACGACGTACTGCGCGCTGTGCCGGAAGACGACTGGGATGCGAGTTACGCCCGCATGATTCTGGCACAGCCTATGTTGATCGGTGACATACTCGATGGAGTGCACCACTATGTTGCGGAAGACAGTTGCAGTGATCGCTTGCTGCAAGGTTGGGTCACTGCTCCGAGCCTGCGCTTCCTGACTCTGGCGATCTACCTGTCCTCCGGCTGCGACGTTGCACGCATGGATCCGCCGAATGTCATGCAGCGCGGCCTGCACTACGTTGGTGACCCGTCGGCCAAGGACGCTGACCACGAATGCAAGCAGCCGGTTCCCTATGCGGTGGCGCTGACGCGTGCAGTGACTGAGAAGGATATTCTCGCTCTGATTGTCGACAACCCCGCTGAGTTCGCTGACTGCCCGAGCAACACCAACGCGCGTCACAGCGACCTGCTGCTCGCCCGTTTCCACGAATCTCTGGTCAACGGCGTGAAGTATGCAGTCGATTCTCTCAACGAGCTGGAACTCGACGCCGCAATCACGTGGGCACGCAACTTCCTGAGCGGTCGTTAATCGGCACGTTTTGGACAAAAGAAAAGGGGGCCAATGGCCCCCTTGTTGATCCCGCATCATCCTGTTTTCGCCCATCCCAACTTCTTCGGATTGAACAACGTTCGTTTCGTTCCCCCGTGCTGCTCTTCCAAGAAATCAAGAATGTCGTCCATGACGTCGACTGGTGCGTCGTCGGGATCCATCTTGATCAGCTTGCCCTTCGCGTTCTTGTCTTCCGGCAACCGTATCATCTTCAGCTTGACCACCGAATCCCGAAAGCCTTCCCGCAGACTGTCACGCAACTTGCGCCCGCCCTTGTCGTTATCGCTGATGACGTATGCTGTCTGCACACCCAGCGTCTCAATTAAGCGAGTCTTCTCCGGTGACCAAGTTTGAGCACCAAGTGCCGCGACACTGGGAACGCCTTCGGTCAGCATGCGGAACATATCGCGCGGGCCTTCCTCTATCGTCACGTACTTGAAGTTGTGCTCACGGATCAGGTTGCGTGTGATGTCATAGCCGAGCAATCCCGTTTCCTTTACCCACGTTCCGCGCGTTGTAAGGTACGACGTTCGACCGCTCTGCTTCTGTAAATAACCTGCGACACCACCTACCCAAGAGCGTCTGATTTTGCACGGCAAGAAACAGACAGGCTCGTCTGCTCCCGGCGGCATACAAACTTGCGCGCCGAAGTCACGCAGCAACTTCCCGTTGTATCCGCGCCAGTCCTTGTCTTCGAACCAAGGAAAGTAAGCTGGACGTCCAACCGCGTGCATCATATCCTTGAGTGATCTGAATTTACGGAATGAGCCGTTATCATCCTGAACGCTGCTACGCTCACCAACGACCAATTCTGACGCAGCGCGCAGCTCCCACTCCGGCACTGATTCCAGCCCGGCTTTCGGTGCCCACGTGTTCCAATGTCCCTTTGCGCCACAGCCTAAGCAGTTGAAGAATCCCAGCGGGATCTCCATGCCTACGCCCACGAATATGCCCGCCGATGGCGAGCTATCGTCGTGGAACGGGCAACATACCATGATGGATTCGCCCGCCGACATCTTACGTCCCGACAGACGGTGTACCTGATCAACGATGCGCTGTTGGATGTCGAGAATGTTCATACTATCCTGCCGCTCTAAATGGTTCGATATTTGATTGCCTAATTTCCTTACACGTCGTTTACAGTTACAAGGAGGCCCTGTGTTATCCCTACTCGGTTCTGAGCTGCATCTATCCGACTCTCTGCTCTACACGGTTAACGGCATCGGGGTCGGGTATGAAATCCCTTACACGTTCGTTCCGGAAACAACGTTGCGTACCGCTCTCGGGCGCTATCAGAAACTCAGTGAATCTCGCGCTGCTGGTCAACCTTGTGTTGCCTTGTATGTGGCACACGGTAGAAAGGTGGAAGTCCTTTTCTTTTATGACCACGCAACGTTGCGTGTAACGGAGTAACTATGCGCGGTATGAATGGTAGCTTTGGTTCCGGTGGCGACTTCGTGGAGAAGGGTGCCGAGTACAGATCGCACATAGACGTTCTGATTGACGATGCACTTGATCATTCGGAAATCACGTCGCACAACAAGAAAACCAAAATGAGCGCGTCCATGTTTCCCATGTGTAGTATCCTGCTGTTCACTCAGCTGCTGCACCAAGAAAACAGCGGGCGCTTCTGGCGCAAGACCAACATCCTGCTTGAAGTGTTCGCAGGGTCTGGTATCGCGATGCACGAGAAAATCCAATACGCTCTTGGTTTCTCTGGGCGACAGTTCGGTCATTACCACTGTAAGGACTATCGCTGCAAGGAAGGGTACATCGACACCAAAGGCTTCCGCCCCAAGGTCGACAACCCGAGACTACACACGTTCACGACAGACAACATCTGTCCGCATTGCGGGCGGGGAATGGCATACGTCGAAATCGCGATTGAGCGCGACGACATCGTTATGTATTTGGATTCGGTGCTGGTCAGTGGGGAAGGGGACGACGCGACCGCCGAAGTTCTCGACCTTAAATCATGCACATCACGCGCCGCGTATGCTGCAACCAATCCAAAAGAGCTAACCAAACACAACAACATCGCACAGATACGCGCATACGCCGTCGAGTTCGAGAAGACGTTCAAGGTTCGAGTCACGCACTACGGGCTGGCCTACGTCCCGCGCGACAACCCCAAGGGGTTCAAAGTCTACCGCAAAGAATTCGACGACCGCGAAGCATCTCTGGCGCTGAAGAACTACAAGAACGAGCGACGCAAATGGAAAGTTGCGAATCGCGCCGCCAAAGAAGTTGACCCGCTTTATTCTATCGAGGGCCGTCTTTGCACTTCGTCTTCTGACCACGACAAGTTGCACAAGTACGACCCATGCCCGTTGTCAGGAGTGTGTTTTTCTCAGTTGCAGCTCCATCGGGTGCTACGCGACTTTGTAGTGCTAAGTGCGAAGCATAAGGACAAGGATTACTTCACCGTTCTGGAAATGGCGACTGCTCCCAAGAAGTCCAAAGAGCTGCTGTTCAAATCGGAGAAGCCTAAAGCAAGGCACACCTCAATATGACTATCACCATCAACCCAAACGTGATCCGGTTTCGCATTAGCAACAGCGTCAACGTGCTGTCACGTAGTCTGAAGTTTGATCGCCACATGATCGAGGTCGCGAAATCCGTGTACGCGGATCTGCACAGCTACATGCGCTATCAGCGTGAGCTGTTCCTGTTCGCCACCGCGCTCTACGACATGGCGAACGCACAGGGCCGCCTCGAAATCGCCGAGGCTCACATCGGTCAGTTGCGCCAGCAGCAGATCCAGCGCGCCAATGCCTACGACGAGTTGGAGCGTATGGCAACCGCGCGGGCCACCGATCTCTGTAAACAACGAGCAATGGAGACGAGTGCCGAGTACAAGCACTTGGAGTACCGCCTTAAACGCTTAATGGAGTGCGCAAATGCTGAGAGTTAACATACGGCTGAGCACTGGTCGAATGACCAGCTTGTCAGCAATCGCGGACGCCGGAGACCGCTACCGCCAAAACGACATGGAAGCGGAAACCGAGCACCAAGACCTTTCCAAGTTGGAGGAAGCGGAACGCAAGTTGCGGCTTGCACGCGAAGCCAACAACGAACGTGTCGACCAAGACACGTTGGCCGAACTCACCAAGCCAAAAGAGAAGCCGAAGAAAGAAGAGGAAGCAGCCGACGACGACGCTGCTCCCGAAGAAGAGGCCGACACCGAAGCCGCTGGTGATGGTGGCGAGGAAGAGGCGGGGGACGAGGAATTCGAGTGATGGATATTTCGTTTCTGCGTAGACTCAAGAGCATTGCGGAGCAAGGCCAAGCTCGCGGCATGGCCGTTGATATTGGTGAATACGTTGACGCCGTAATCCATCTCCGTCCAACGCGACGCCTACCAAAAGACGTCGACGGGCGGCGGGGTGTACGCGGACAACGAACCCTGATCCAGCGCGACCTAATTGGTGCGCTTACTCACGCGGCGCGTATCTATCGAGTGGCGATTCACATAAAGGTTGATCCCACCGATCCACTCTGCGACCTGCTGCGCAAATCTCGATTCACTAACAACATGCTGTGTGAACTGTCTGACGGATCTCGCATAGAGCTTGACCGGGGAAGACTGTTCACCTACGACGGGAAATTCAATGGCACCGTATAAACCATTAGCTCGACAGAAGCGCCCTGCAACACGGGCCCCGAAGCCGAAGGTAATGACGCCTGAGACGAAACGTCGTGCAATCAAGATTGTGCGATACACGCCAAAGGCCGACGTACCTCAACCACCGATGACGCCAACGATGCGTAAAGGGATCAACATCAAGCAGATCCTGCGCAATCGTACTGCGGACGTAATCAACCTTGGTCGCGAGATCATCGTTGAGAGTGAGCAGCGCGGCAAATCCGGTAAGGGCTTCCCCACGTACCGCGTCATGTGCTGGCACCGCGATCCGCTGCGCCCGTTTGCGACGCGTCGCGACCACGAAGTCACAGTCGTGGGCCTCGACAGCCAGACTGATCCGATCAGCAGCCAAAACAAAGTCTACGTGTCATGTGACTGCGAAGACTGGGTGTTCCGTTGGGAGTACGCGGTCGCCAAACGTGGTGGCACCAGAATCCTCTACGGTAACGGCGATGCGCCAGTGATGACGAACCCGACGGAAGTCCCCGGTTGTTGCAAGCACCTGAGCCACGTTCTGGAAACGATCCTGCGTAAGGGGTATTGATATGGGCTGTAGCAGTTGCATGGATAGAATGCGACGCGCGCAACAAAACTACCAGCAGCGGGGCAAACTCGTTACTGGTAGTTCAACGTTGTCGGGCGCAACGCTGACGCCAACGGGCTGGGTGAAAACCTGTGTCATGTGTGGCGTGCAAACTGACGCTGCACCATTCCCAGAAGCGTGCACCGCTAAATGTGATTGTGTCTAGGCTGCAACGTTGCAGCCTTTTCTCGTTCTGGATCCGAAAATCTGTAAAGAATAATACAAGCACACAACTCCCTTGAGCTGCTTTCAATAAGGACGAAACGAAAATGTTTGAACCAAGCCGTCGCATTCTGCACGTAGTCGTAAACCCCTCGTCTCAAGACCCCAACGGGCCGGAACTGCGCCGCGTTATTGACGCCCTGCAACGCCGTATCGAGAACGACGGCGGTTGCGGCATTCACCAGCCAGTCGAGCTGATCTCCACCGACACGCAATTCGACTGGGATACAGACATCCACAACGTTGTCGTGTTCGACCACGATGGCGTTACCCCAGTCGGTGCCGCGCAAGCTGCTCCCGTCGAGTACATGGTGACTGACGCTGATGGTGAATACGTCTCCAAGTTCTTCACCCTGCTGCACACTCTGTACGTGTTGCCTGAGTGCCGCCGCCAAGGCATTGGCCGTATGCTGATGAACGCGCTTACTGCATGCACGGAAGGTTCAAGCCACATGGAGATCGACGTTGCACCCAACAACGTGGTCGCCCGCAACTTCTACGCCAGTATCGGCTTCCGCGCCGAGAGCCTGAAGATGACGCGCACAGCGAACAGCGTAGTGCCTGCGGATTCCAGCGAACTCGACGCCGAGTGCGAAGATATTGCGCCGCCCGTGTTCACTTTCGGTACGCCGACTGACGCCGAGCTGATCGCCATGCACGCCGCACACCTGCGAGAAGTGCCGCACTCCGTAATCGAGATCATCCGTCCCGATCACGCCAAGGGCTACACCTCATTCTGCGCCCGTGTCGATGGCGAGCTGGCCGCCGTGATCCAGACCATTGCCACTGCGGGCCATGAGCGCGAGTTGCGCCGCATCTACGCGCTGCCCGAGTACCGCAAGTTGGGCATTGAGTCCAAGCTGTGCAGCTTCTTCAACGTGTCGCCGACGCTGCTGGCCCTGTCCATGCTGTGTCCGGAACTGCCTGCATGATTCCAATCCGGAATCTAACCGGAGGACAGATACATGAGCTGATGGATACGCTGCTGTATGCGGCGTTGAAACCGGTGATCGAGCACACCGACCTCTTCAATCCTCAGCTCGCTTACATTCTGTCCATGCTCGTCAGTAACAAGAAGCGTCGTCCCTGCACGATGGATACTGATGCCGCAACGTACACTTTGATTTGTGCGTTGCATGCCCCGCGCCATGAAAAGCTACAGTACATCAAGAAGCTCGGGCTGGAACGCCAATTCATCTACATGTTCCTGCGCAAGTTTCTTCAGACGTACCACAAGCCTTTCATGACCCACTACATCAACATGTTGAATTCGCATGATGATAAGGCATCGTTCGCAATGCACCGCCGCAAGGTAGACGTGCTGTGTTCGAGCAGCGGGGCCCAACGACGGGTCGATCTCTACAACACACTGATCCGTGTTGAGCGTTCGCTTCCCGAATTCACCAAGGTGTTCGACACGGTGGTGAACAACTTCAACAGCCTGTGTGAGCGCCAAGCTGCTGACCACGTGCAACGTTATCCGGCACACCAATACGATCAGCGCGACGTCGCGCAAGATCTGAAGCGTGCGGTGATCATCGGCATGAACAAGTACGACAGCTCGCGGGGCGCACAGACAAGCTACATCAAGTGGTGGTTGTATAACGCATTGACTTGCGGATCCAACGGCCACGAATACGGCTTGGCGTATACCCTGCCACAATCGCAGAAGAAGCGCATCGCTACAGGTAACAACCAAGGCGTCAGCAACTTCAGCGTCAGTCTCGATCAGACTGCAAGTAATGACGATGACGAAGAGGGTAGTTCACTGCATCAACGGTTCGGTGGCGAGAGCCAAGACCTTGAGCAGGAGATCAACCTGACGCGTCAAGTGCGCCGCATGACGGAAGTCGCGAAGGCAATGGATCCCTATGGCCTAGCGCGCTTGACCCTCGATATGGAAGAGGTGTTTAGCTCCGAAGAGATCGCACAAATGCGGGCGCACATGGCCCGCCAGAATCTGTAAACGAATACCGTACCCATTCAGGAGTGAAATCAATGCGTGGTTTTGACCAAGTACCAGACGCCAACGGCAATGACAGCGCCAAGCTGGAAGAGCTGTTCCAACTGTTCGAGCCGAAGTCGGCCCAGAAATCCTACGTCGCGCTGCGCTTCATGCCGTACAGCATGCTGCCCGTTCGCCGCCACTGGATCCAGATCAAGACAGCGAAGGGCAAGCGTACCGCGATCCCCAAGATGTGCGTCGCGTTCGATCCTGACAACCCCGACAAGCCGCTGAAAGGCCGTCACTGCCCGTACTGCGAACTGGATCATGGCCCCGAAGACAAGGGCTTCCCGGCGCGCAAAGAAGAGTACATGCTGGCAAACGTGCTGGTGCGTGACCTGCAAGAAACGATCCGCGTTGGCAAGATGACCAACGAAGAGCGCGAGACCGGACACAAGGACATCAGCTCCAAGTCAGGTACTCCGATTCAGGTGTTCCGCATGCCGATGGGCGTTGCACGTCGCATCAAAGAAATGGCTGAGATGAACGACAACAAAGCGGTGACCGACAAGAAAGCGGGCATCGACGTTCTGATCAAGTTCAATCCGAAAGCGGCCGCCGCCGAGATGTATAAACTCGAACGCGGCGAGCGCACTCCGATCACCAAAAAAGAGATGGAATATCTCTACTGGAATCTCGACGACGCCGACGAGATCTACGACCTGATGGGTCGCCTTGATCCCAAGCGTGCTCTGGAAGAGTTCAAGAAGATGGACATTCAGGGCATCGAGCGCGACGAAGAAGAAGACGAGGAAGAAGACGACGACGGCTTCAGCGCACGCGGCAAGAACAAAGGCAAGAAGGGTGGCAAGTCCAAGGCCCGCAGCTTCGACGATGACGAAGACGAGGATGAAGACGAAGAAGAAGACGAGCCGCGTGGCAAGTCCAAGTCGAAATCCAAGTCCAAGAAGTCCCGCTTCGATGACGACGAAGATGAAGAGGACGAAGATGACGAGGAAGAGGAAGACGAGGACGACGAGCCGCGTGGCAAGTCCAAATCCAAGTCCAAGTCCAAAGCGAAACCCAAGTCCAAGAAATCCCGCTTCGATGATGACGAAGACGAAGAAGACGAGGAAGACGAAGAGGACGAGGACGATGAACCTCGCCGTTCGTCCAAGGTGAAGCCCAAGGCTAAACCCAAGTCCAAGAAATCCCGTTTCGACGACGAAGACGAAGACGAGGATGAAGAAGACGAGGAAGAGGAAGAACCGCGTCGTCCGGCCAAAAAGAAAAAGCCTGTTAAGCGTCGTTAATAGGTAACCAAAGTGGGGCCATTGTGCCCCACTTTCAGCAATGGATCCTCTGGACAAAACAATGGCTGAGATAGAGGTTAGTACGATGGCTGAATCCAAGAAAGCAGCGGCTAAGAAAGGCAAAGCCGCTGCTCCGAAAAAGAGCAAGGCTGCTGAAGGCGTTGAGCAGGAGGTTGGTGGCAAAGTAGGCCGCTTTGATCTCAACGCTGTAATGGCTGACTCGCTGCAAGAGATCGAGAAGAAGACTGGCCTGAGCAGCAACGGTTTTGGCCGTCACTGTCAGCGCTTGTCTACTGGACTTGTAGCGCTCGACATGTATCTCGACGGTGGCCTGATACCGGGCGGCTGGTACACCACGGCGGGCCCCGAGCAATCTGCGAAATCAACGTTGACCATGACGCTGGTTGCCGCGTGCATCAAGCAGAAATTCAACGGCGTGGGCGCACTGTTCGACTACGAAGGTTCGAGCGACGAAGACTACATCGTCAACATGATGAAGAACTTCGGCATCACCAACGCTGACCGCTCCAAGATCTTCGGCGTGCAGGATCCGGAGACGGGCAAGTACATCGTCAATGGCGTGTTCCGTTACTACGACCCGACCAACGGCGAGGCATTCTTCCAGTACATGCAAATGCTGCGTCGCCGACTGCCGGACAAAACGGTAACGGAGAAGGGTGAAGCGTACTACGTGTTCGAACACACGGTGAAGAACAAGAAGATGCTCGCGGGCCAGTACGACATGGATTTCCTGCGCGTGCAAAACCTGCTGCGTGTTCCCGCTGCCGATACCAGTATGCAGTCATTGACCGTAGTCGACTCGTATCCGGCAATGCTCCCCGACCAGCAGGACGACGATGATCCGAGCGGCGCAATGGCGTTGCAGGCGCGGATGTTCTCTGACGGCATCAAGCGCTTCCGTGGTGGCATGCGTCGTAAGATGATGACCATCTTGGGCGTTAACCAACTGCGTGAGCGTCCGGCCCAGCAACATGGCGACCCCAACTACGAGCCTTGCGGTAACGCGTTGAAGTTCTACTGCGTTCACCCCAATACCATCGTTGACTACCTCGACGAAGACGGCAACCCGGCCAAGTGCACTGCGCACGAATACCTCGAACGTTACGGCAACGAAGAAGCTGACATGCGCCCGCCGATCCGTGTACCGAGCGAGCAAGGTTGGGCGGTGCCGACCGAAGTGTTCGAGACCGATGGCGGCAAGTACGCGGATCGCGAAACCTTCATTGTCCGCACTCCGCGCAAAGTTCTGCGTGGCTCTGCGGGCCACAGCATTCTGACCGCTACCAAGGTCAAGGTGCCGCACCCGTACAGCGACAACATGAACGGCTGGTCGGAAGACCTAGTTCTGCCGTCCGGTATTCCGGCGTTCAACGCTGCGGATGACGAAGAAGACGAAGACGGTTTGTTCGGTGACTGGAACGAAATCAGTGCGCCGCGTGTTGGGTGGAGTCGACTGCAAAACATTCGCTATCGCGACAACGACGTGTGGGCGTTCACCGATACCGAAGGGCTCGACACGTTCCACATCAACAGCATGTGGAGCAAGTTCATCAAGGAAGTCACGCCTGAGTTCCACAAGCTGTTTGCGCGCTGGACTGAGCACGAAGATTCGATCACCGAGCGCCTTGCGGCATTCAACGGTCTGGACTCGCAGTGGCTCATGCAGAATGCTGGCATTACAGCAGCAGCCTACGACGTTGCGTTCCAGCAATTCGCGTACATCGAAGAGCTGGTCAACGTGTACCTCAACTTCAGCGACGACAACCAGTGCGTGCCGGAACGCATCACTGAGATTGCGCCTGCTGAGACCGAGATGCAGACCAAGCGCTACATCGACTTCAGCGTTGGCGGCAGCTGGTACAGCTCCGGCATCATCAGCCACAACAGTGACGTGCGGATCCGGGTCATGCCGCGTGCCGTTCCCGACGCGTTCAAGAACTGCAACCCGCAACGTGGCGTGATCGAAGAGCCTAGCGTCGAGTTCGGTGGCAAGCGCGTCGACCGTTACAAGTTCATCAGCGGTCGCACCATCAAGAACAAACTTGGTGGCATCCCGAACCAAGAGTTCTGGGCGCGCATCTGGGAAGCGGACGGCAAGGGTAACGCGCGTGGTTTCGACCCCGTGTATGACTCTTATTTCTACTTGAAGCAGATCGGCCTGCTGGTTGGTCAGCGCAACAAGATGAAGTTCCTTGATCCGGTTCCGTTGTCTGGTGCACGTCGCGCTATCACGTGGCAGGAACTGAAGGTGCTGATCGTAGGCAAGACCGAAGACCTGAAAGAGCTGTGCGCGGATCTCGGCATCAAGCCGTTCAACCTCCGCACGTGGTGCTTCAAGTATTGCAAGTCTGTCGAAGGCCGTCAGCGTTGCCGTGACTCCATCGTGGAGAAACAGCAAGCCGCTGCCACTGACGACGAGTAAAGCTGTAAACAAAAGGGTAGGCTACGGCTTACCCTTTTTCAATTCTGTGCAAGGTACGCACTATGAAGAAAATCCGCTACATTGAAATCCCGCACCACGACAAAGGTAACGGTCTGCGGTACGGCAAGACAGCTCTCGAAATGATCAACGCTGTACGAACAGAGCTTCACGCGCTCGACGTTGATTTGTGGAAGCAGTACGGCCACGATGTTGAGGGCATAGGCCCCTCGTTGTACGCGTCGTTGGCTGACGTGTGGAATCCGCCGCGTTGTCGCGCGACCTTGATGTTGGTGGACGGTGAGCCAGCAGCGTTCGTAATGAACCAGCGGCCGACGCCGACTTTCGTGTCGTTCTGGCATTTCATTGTAGCGCAACCGTTCCGACGTAACGGGTACGGCAAGCTGCTGATGCAGCACAGTATTGAAATGCACCGCAAACTTGGCTTCACCGAGATGTCCCTCAACGTGCACGCCAACAACCCTCACGCGTTTGCCATGTATCACGCTGCTGGATTTGAGCCGAAGATGGTAACGATGTCACTCAAACTGCAAGGAACTTGAATATGACTGAAGAGAACAAAGTAACTGAGAACGAAGAGCTGCCCGAAGTTCACGAAGGTGGTGAGGCCATTGATCTGTGGCGCGTTCCTAAGTCCCCCGAAGCACGCAGCGAGGTTGAGGTAGAGCTGCCGTTTATTGCGCCGCGCGTTGAAGATGGTTACCCGGTCAATGCGGGCGGTGCCAGCGTCAGTCACTTCAAGATCCGGCTGATGGCGATGCAGCATTACGTGCGCTGCTGCGCTGAGCGGCTGGGTGACTCCAGCCCCGTCAAGTTGTTCAAGGACGTACCGGACAACAATCACGGATTCGGTAGCTTCATCGTTGCGCACCTCGACGATAGCCAGTGCGTCTACAGCGTGGAGTACGTAAGCTGCGACGCAATCAACGGCATGCAGACTCGCGTGATCGTCCCGAGCCGTTCGCCGCTTGCTGTTAGCGCGGAGTGGGGCGACGTCGCCCTCAAGTACGAAGACCTTAGCCAACTGCAACGTTGGGGACAAACGATCCTCGATCATCGTTGGATGCGTCACTACAAAAACACTGAGCTGTTCGACCTGCTGGCTAATGTGCCGCCGCAACGTTGATCTCTGGGGCTGCCGCATGGCAGCCCTTTTTCGTCTCCGTGACGAAAACCGGACTAGCCTCTGGGAGGCCCATTTGATACACTGTTTGCACGGTGAGGGAATGGCCCGCACCACATCCCAAAGAGGAATCAAACAATGTTCGCACTCACTGAAAGCCAGATCGACTCCCTGCAATCTTTCGCTGCTGGCCTGCTCTCTGTTACCGACATCGCGCTGCGCCTGAAAGCCGACGACATCCACATTGTTGCGCTGACCGACAACCTCGATGCCGACATGCTGTACCTTCTGCAATCCGGTGAGAAGGAAGCCGTGCACGTTCCTTGCGTCGGCAAGGGCAGCGGGCAGTACGTGATGCAACTCAACCGCAGCACGCCAGCAGGTGACGACTTCGAAGCGCTTGTCGTGACCGTCAGCTACTTACCCTCCACGATCCGCGCGTAACAAATGAGGGGCTGGGAAACTGGCCCCTATATAAGGAAGCGAACCATGCAACGCCTTACCGAAAAACAGAAGAACGTGATCCAGTTGTTCAACGCCAGCGAGATAAGCGTAACGGAATTCGTGCAACGTCTGGCCGAGGACGGCATCGTTGTGGAAGAGCTGTGCCCCACACCCACCGACGCGCAAGATGCAATGATCGCGTATGGGGTCAAAGAGTGCATTCGTCTCCCTAGAATTCGCGGCGCTGATTACGGGTCGCATGCCGCGCTGCAAGTTATCGTGCTCAAGCACGTAGTGAAGACGCCGCGCAAAACAGTCAACCAGACCTACGTCGTGGAAATCAAAGGAGGCCAATGATGCGCACCACGTTATCTAAAGAGCGCCAAGCAATGTTGCTTACTCTTCTCAGCAAGATGTCGCCGGAAGATCAGCTGTTCGTGCACGACAAACTGCACAGCAAGATCGATACCGTCAGGGAGCAGGCCGCTATCCGCGCTCGCAAACATGGCGCACAGCGTCGCCGGGTGATGTCACGCATCCCTACCGATCCTGTGCAGTCATGAGCTGCGACCACATCGTCGGCAGCGTTGGGGCCACATACTGCACGGCGGAAATGTGGCCCCGCTACGTCAGCGAGTTCGAAGCCGCCGTCGAGTTCTTCAACACAACGCGACTCGCTGTTCCACATCCGGGCTTCTGTGAACGTCACGCATTCTGTTTCAAGTGCGGCGAGCGCATTGACCCCAAAGTGTTCAATCAACCGATTCCAAAATTCCAAGGCGTGCCGCAAATCTACGCGCGGTTCGCAAAGTTCAATGAGAGGGTGAAGAATGTCAAACTGGAAAGTAAGCGAAAAAGGCGAGCCGTCCGATAAGTGGGAACTGTCCGTCATTGATATGGATGCGGAGGACGCCGCGCAGCTGGCACGCAGCTACGCATGGCAAGGCCCGCACAAGATCATCGTGTGGTCGAGTGCAGGATCCGCAGACTACAAAGCGCTGCCCGCACTTGCGCTGTTGTTGCGTCAATCTGCGCACGACTACGCAACGGAATTGAACACGGCGGCGCAACGTACTGGTCAGACTGACGGCGCAGCGCTCGACATGTACTCACTGCGCATTAAGTTGAATCGTGTGCTGGCCGAAGGGGTTTACTTCAAGGGCGAAGTGATACCCGCAGACCTTCCTGTGAATTCTGACACACTGCAAGAGTTCTGGGACAGTGTGCGGGGAGTAGGTAACTCGGTGCTCGACTCGCTAGATGTGGTTGACCTGATGCTGGCAATAGAGGAAGAGTTCAACGTACCGATCCGCGAGAAGGAGATCGCGGCAGTAATTCAGGATCCGAAGTACGCTGACGTGGAAGATGTTCTGCGCTGGCTTGCAACCAAACCCTAATGATGGAGAGCATGACAATGGGCAAACCTACTGCACGTGAAATCAGTGAACTGCGCAGCAAGATGATCAACGCTGCCAATGACGGCTTCTTTCAATTCTGCGCCGAAGAGCTGGGCGGCAGCGAGAAGATTACGGAAGCGAATCTGCAAGCTGCATGGGACATCGTTCGCGATGAAGATAACTCGAACTTTGACTCGCTGGATCGCATCGAGTTCTTGATGGCGGTCGAAGACGAGTTCAACTGTGACATCGACGAGCAAAGCCTGCTCGACGCAATGCGCAGTGACGAGTACAAAGACGTCAACGCCATTCTGGTGTGGATCGATAGTCGCACCAACAGCTGGTAAGAGGTAGTGCCATGAACGCACAAGAGATCCGAAGTGCTTTGTTTGCAGAGTTCAACAACTACGGCGACATGCTGAAACGTCTCGGTCTCTCGCCTCCTATTTACGCGCCACAAGATTTAGCCGTCGCGTGGCGTGCCCTTATAGAAGGCAACGAGTTTGACGAGATGGACTTCGACCGGATCATGATGCACGTGCAGGAAGCAAACGCATGGCACATACCGACCAAAGTTATCAGCGCGTTGTCTGGCGGCGGCCCCTTCATTGACGTAGAGGCGGCCATCCACCAGATTGAAATCCACATCATTTCAACCGGACTATCAGAGGACTGACATGGTAAGCAAAGAGCGTGCACGTAGCGCCATCTATAAAGCGCTGAGAGAAGAGTTCAACCTGACAGTCACTTGCGACGCTGACGCGTGGCGTGCTGTCCGCGATATTGACTCACGCGATCTCATGGATCTGGTGATGGAGATTGAATACGATCTCGACGCCAGCATTGACACCGACCAACTTGGGGCCGACTTCCTCGACGGGGAAGATACTGAAGTGGCTCTCGACCTGCTGGTCAAATCACTCTACTGAAGAGGTTTGTATGCGAGTAACTGAAGCAACCGAAGCCGTGCAGCTTATTGACCTGCTGCGCCACCGCATCGTAACCGCGACTGAATTTATTCAGCGCATGTATGAGCACAACATCGTTGTGCAATCAATCCGGCCCGCGCGGGATGCTGACGTAACGACAAACGAGTTTGTGCGTCAGGCTTTGGTGTGCGGCCCGTCTCTCGGTCTCACGCTGGAAGTCGTGGTCGCCGACGAACAATGCCGCATCGCTCCCGAAACTTGCACGCGCATGATCATCGTTATCTAACAAGGAATAGAACCATGTACGAAATCAAAAACTATGAGGCAGTTGTCGACCAAGCAAACGCAATGGTCGAGCAGATCGATCCGGCTAACGGTCTGGTGCAACGCGTCACGTTCGTGATGACTGTCCCGCAGGCAGTGACCCGCTTCCCCGCCAACCTCGCCACATTCCAAGAGCGTGTCGGTGAGCAGCTGTCGTGGATCTACAACATTGCAGGCGCGAAAGCCAAACTGGTTCGACGCTTTGCAAGCAAGAGCATGCTGTTCCGTTCGAGCGGCACGCTCTCGCCGTCTCACCTTCTGACCTCCGAATATGAGGTCGAATTCAGCAACCCTGAATTCATGATGGCGTGGACTCCGGACGCACGTCGAGCACTGTTGGCGTTTTCGCGTGCGCTGTATTCCCTCCGCGCGGACTACAGCGGAAACGAAGATTACAACGCGCTGGCGAATCTGGTTCACAGCATGCTGAATGCTTCACTGGCCCCGTGGTTTGTTTGCGACGGCTGCGCAGAAGAGCATGAGTACAAGCGCATCATTGCAGAGCACAGCAAGAACCGCAGCAACGCCGTGATCCAAAGTATCCTGCAACGCGTCAGCAATATGTCAGCCGCCGCATTCTTCAACACTGACATCGGTGGCGACCTCGTTGCTGAAGACGGCGCGCCGATTCGCGCGTGGGTGCTGGATCGTGTGCGTTACGAAGAGCTGCTGTTCACGACCTTCACACATCGTTGCATTGGTGTGAAGGGTACACCTATCAAAGAAGCCGTCGCTGATGGCGCGGAGATCTAAGGGGCAGCTATGTCGTCAATTAAATTGAGTCAAGCAATTCAGGCTGTATTCGGTGCTGTCGTCTCACTGGGGCGCACCAGCACCGAAACCATGCAACGCCCGAGCGCTGAGACCGTGGGCAAATACCTGTCGATGGATCCTGAGAGTGCCCAGCGCGCTCTCAACAAAAAGCGCTCCGGCGTGTGGGAGATTCCCGTGTCGTTCGACGGCGTGGAAACTCCAGACGTGGAATGGGCACTGCACCTGATGGCAATGATGCTGAGCACGCGTCTTGATTGTGCATCCAACGTTGTGCGTCGTTCGTCTTCCGCCGCTGGCCTGTCCAAAGCAACGGTCGCCAGCAGAAATGGACGCGTGCACTTTACGGTGCTCACCGAACGCCCGATCTGCGCTATCGCGTTTTCGTTCCCGCGTAACGCGCTGCATTTCACGGCGCTGGTGTCTGCCGCTGAAGTGTTCGCACTTCTGGAAGACTGCGCGCAATACCATGCACGTGAAGATAACGATGTGATCCGGCCGCTGACGAAATTCATCCTTCGCCACGCTGCATCGTTGCGTGAGTGCCTGAAGCCTGAGAAGTGGTGCCTGTCACCTATCGACTACTCCACGATGTCCGCAGAGTTGGAGGTGCTGCGCAATCTTCCGGACGTTCAGCAAATGGTGTGGAACTTCCGTGGCGCTTTCCAGTACGCGCTACTCACGGGGCTGGTGAACAAGGACAAGCAATTCGACGCCAGCCCACAAGCCCAACGTGCTTACGCCAGTCAGTGGCCCGAGCTGACTCATACATGGATGGCTATGTGCGCATGTGAGCCGCTGGCTTTCCTGCACGCCGTGATCAATCTTCACGCGCCGATGTACGATGACCGCGAAGCCCCGAACAAAAATGTCCTGCAATTCCCCGACGTTCCGGCCCTACCCTCTACCGCATCCAGTTTCGACTACGCGGTAGAGCTGACGGCTGGCGGGCAGCTGGCGGCCCCAGTGACGAAAACCGGACTAGCAAGTAAGGGGCTCAATTGGTAAACTGTTTACACGGTGAGGGAATGGCTCTCACCGCTCCCAAAGAGGAAAGCATTATGTCCGTACACTTCCACCTGATGACCGTTACCGCCAACCGCCACGACTTCGCCGCCGACATGATCGAAGGCACGATGACGGCACCCACCAGCTTGGGGCTCGACTCCGATCTGTTCGGGCCGGATGACGGCGTGCACTGGTCGCAGGCATTCGTCCCTTACCTCATGCTTGGCGAACGTGCTGAGCAGAGTGAAGGTCAATTGTGGGTCAGCGATAGGGCTGGTGCACAAGTGGAGCTGGCATTCATGATCGGGCAGATCACAACTGCGATGCAGTACGCTGACCCGTGCGCCAACTACTACGCGAGTCGCGCACACTTCGCCAAGATGCTTTGCCTGCTGCACGCGGCGCAAATGTACTCGGCGATCCACCCGGAGATCGTATTCGAGATCAGCTGGTTCTGATAACAGGGGGCATTGGCAACAGTGCCCTTGATTATCACAACGAGAGGGAAGACCGAATAATGAAACTGACTATAGATGTTGCTGACGAGATCATCGTGCAGATTGTAGCGCGCAATCCTGAATGTTCGGTAATAGAGACCGTGCAGAATTTAGTGCGTAGCGCAATCGTCGGCGAAAGCAAGCCCGCAACACTGCGCAACACTCGCTACAAGAAAAATGACGTTGCCCACAAGATGGCGCAGGAGCTGCTGACCCACGTACTCAACGAGCTTCCTGTTGCGCGGACATTTCGCGCACTCGAAATCGCCGACACTTATTTCGGCGACCGCCTCGCCAAGAACGACCGTGGGCTACGTTCGTCGCTCGGCATCCATTTTGGTCGCTTATGTAGCGCACACCACAAAGCAGCGGCGACAGGCACCAAAGTCATTGTGCCGGATACAAACCTTGCACGCGGCGCATGCTTCTACGTAACCCTTATCGGTTAACTGATACCAAGAATTCCACAACCCAGCGCAATGAGCGCTACATCATAGAGAGAAATAGAGATGAAAGCTAAACACGTTCAACTGCACCCTTACGCAAACATCGACGTCAACAGCTGGGCGCTGCGCATCCGCATGATGCGTGAAGCCCTCGGCCTCTCCCGACCCAAGTTTGCTGAGCTGGTCGGTGTCCCGCCTACAACGTTGAAGAACTACGAGCTGGGCTATCGCGAAGTCAGCTGGTCATTCATCTACGCGCTGCTGGGTAAAGAGCAGACTCGCCAGCTGGCGCTCGCATTGTTCGTCGACACTCCGCTGTTCACTGTTCAGGATGATCTGAGCCGGGTCGGTGAAGTGCAATACACGATCCCGTCCGTCACTGGTTGTAGCCTGTATTCGGCGCACGGCATGTTGCGCTTCCTTGGGCTGCGCATTACCAACGCAATGAGCGACGTGCCACTCGACGGCCTTTATATCAACCGCTGGATTAACTGCTTCAGCCACTAATGCTCTACCTCGGCGGCGAACACACGTCCGCCGCACACTTTCAAATTTATCACGGAGATACAGCAAATGAAAACCAACGTACAACTCACTATCGGTCAAGTCCTGCACCTCACCCAAGCTATGGCACTGGATGTTGCGGACAAGCAGCGCAGTTTCTTGTCTTCCTATCTGGAAGATTGCGGAACGCGCGGCGTGATCAGTGTGCTGCTCGAAATGGCCGACGCGGATTTCAAGTTCGACTGGAAGGACATCTACTCCAACTTGAATGAGGATGAAGAGGACAACGACTCTGATTCCTACGTCAAGTATGCACAGGCGTGGCATGAGGGGACTTTCCCCGTACACATCCTGCACGCCGAAGTGCTGTCCGATGACGTAGTACGCAACGCACTCGTTTCCTACGCCGAACGCGTCAGCAGTGCGCAGACATTCATCGTTACTTACAACGATGTCAGGGAGCAGGCAGCCGAAAAATTCCTGTCGTACAATTCCGGTAGCGGCATTGCGTGCTCCACCCAGCGTAACTTCAACAAGCGGGTGACCACCAACCCCGTTGGACACATCGCGTTTTCCGGTACTGCTACCCCCGCAGCCCTTTATGCAAAACTCAACAATGCACGGGGCTGGGCACGTGACATGATCAGTATCCTGAACAAGGCACTGAAGAAAGATCGCTTCACGGCTGCCGTCATTCCCGTAGTCGAGCAGCTGGTCGCAGCGCTGGAAGCGGTCAAGAAAATAAAACCCGTGGATGGCGAAGGCTACAACATTTACCTGATGTCAGAAGCTATAGCCCAGCAGGTTCTCACCGCTGTTGGCGCAATCGAAGGTCTCGCAGCGTCGGAGATTCGTGAAGTCCTGATCCGCTCCGTGCTTGTCTGCCCGCCCAATATCGACTGCGAGCCCAGCAAGAAAGTGAAGAAGCTCATAAAAGAGCACGGCGCGGTGCTGACCGACGATCTTGTGAAGCGCGCGATGAAAGAGTTCTACCATGACTGTGACTTCTGGGAGTGCATCGCACTGCTGGACGTGGTGGGCATCGCGCACCAGTACGTGCGCGACATGACTCTGGTTAAAGACGGGGAATCGCTGGCAGCTGACTGGCTGAGCTGGTCGCACATCACTGTCGCCTAACTCAAACCAACAACGCACAGAAAGGGCGGGAATGTTCCCGCCCTTTGGAGATCAAGATGGCTATATACAAAATGATGGGCATTGCTGCCGCCGACGCTGCTGTGTCGTACCTGATCAAAGCTGCTGCCGAACACCGCTCCACCTACTCCCCACAACGTTCAATCAGCGCACACCTGAAGGTCGACGGATTCGAGACCCTGTACGTTCGCGCATTCCCCGCCGCCGCAATCCCGCGACTGGTAATCTCGTCTATCTCTATCGGCATCGATCATAGTGACAAGGGAGTGTTCACCGCGTTTCATGATCGCTTGATGCAGCGCGCCGATGGGATGATGGGCTTCATCGTCGAGTATGAGAACCTGATCAGCGCCCGTCTGCTCAACTACCTGTTCCGCGCTGAGAAGTTTGCATTCCTCGGCGGCCGACTTCGCGAGTTTGAACGTGACCGCCTGACGCGCTCCTACATTCAGGAAGCGGCCCGCATCGAGTGCGAGGAAGATTCCTGCGCCCTGATCACGTCACCCAGTATCGTGTGCCCGAAGTCGTTCTATCAGTGGCTCGTGTATGCGGCCGCCGCAGCGGCGAACACTCCGCGCGTTCCCCTCAATCCGCTGTACTACGATCACGTCACGAATGACGTGGACGAGAGCGAACGTTGGGCGGGCGATTTCCCGTGCACTGTTACCACGGTAACCGCTGGTGGGCTCACTGCACTTAACCTGATCGTGCGTAACGCTCCCGATGGCACTGACTGGGGCGAAGTCAACGCATGGTTGCGCTCCCGCGAATTCACGTACCATGACAGCAGTGTGGCGGCCCCGCAACGTTACGATCTGGAGAGTGCAAAACCGCGCGACAGAATGCACAACATGTTCGTCACGGTCTACGAGAAAACAACTGGCGTCGCTCACCAATTCACAGTAACCATTACACAGCAAAAATAAGAGGCAACTATGAACCATAATAACTACCTGCGCGAATGTCTGACTGCCGCTCTGATCCAGCAAAACCAAGAAGTGGAATGCCTGAGCGACGCTATTGAATTCATCGAGCATGGTGCGCTGTTGGAAATCACTCTGGGCTCCGCGCACCAGTGCGGATCCACCAATGCCTACGTTGCGCATCTTCGGATCCGCAGCACGTCCGAGATTGATGACTTCGAAGAAGGCGACGGCGAGGGCATCGCCTACGATCACAGCCTGCTCTGGCACGCCAGCAATTACGTCGGCATTCGTTTCCGCCCCTACACAGACGCATCCCCTGCACTCGCACTGCGCCTGCTGGACGTCGCGAACATTGCACAGGTAGTTACTGAGATCGTTACCAAGTACGGGCCGCTGGGTCTGGTGAGCTGCGTTGAGTACGCAACGGGCGACGAGATCCATTTGGTCGAAGGCACCAGATCTGGCGTGACCATGATTCTGGATGGTCAGGAACGTGGCGTCACATTCACCGAAGAGCAGCGCGCTTTCATGTTGGGCAACGCGCGCGGAAACAGACCGTACAGCATTCGCGATCTGTGGGCTACTCCGCTCACCATGCTGGACATGGATTCACCGATGGGGCAGCACGCTCAAGTCCTGCCGCGCAGCGTTCTGGTGGAAGAGTTCAACGCCATCTACACCAACATGCCCGCGCGTGACCCGGCGTTGCACGTCGACGAGTTTGATGAAGTCGAAGAAGTCCTCGAAGGGCTGGAATCATTCATTACGGAAACGCTCGGCCCGGCGTTCAGCGCGACTGAGTTGGTTACCAAACTCGGGCCGCTCGTTATTTGCAGCGATCCCCTGAACACTCACCAGAAAGAAGTGGCCGCCGTGTTCGGCACCAAGATCCTTTCTGACCTGCCGCTGTACGTGTCGACTGTATTTGCCTGCTTCCTCGGACTGAAGGATGAAGCGTATGCGGCGATCAAGGAATCCAATACCACGGACACCGAAGCGCTGCGCGTGTGCAATCTCTTCCTCAGTCTGTACGAAGAGCCATGGGCTGCCGGAAGCACTGAAGTCCGTGAATGGATCCGGATCGCAACTGAAGATAACGCGCGTGAGCTTGCGAGCTTCTACGTGTCGAGCATTATCCATAATGACTCCCTCGACGTGATTGACGCACAAGCCCGCGTGATCATCGCGCGTCACGTTGCGGCCAACGAGGCAATGGTCAACGTAATGGACGAGTCCTTCTGGACTTCCAGCATGCACCAACTGCTCGACGGCCCGCGCTTCAAAATGGCGCTGAACAATATCCGCCACCAAGACATCCGCGACGGCATTGGCTTGTTTGAAGCAACCCGCGATGGCAACGATACCAATGACTGGGCTTGGGCCAAGGCATCTCAGAAGCTGTTCCACGCTGACGGTGTGCTGACTGTACGTGGCTTGCTTGACTTTGCGGCGGCCTATGTTGGCGCAAGAAAGAACGCATGGGCTGACTACAGCGCTGAGATTCTGCGCCACTTGCCCCTGTCGCTGGTCGCGGCCTTGGCCGTATACAACGCTGTTGAGTTGTCGCGCAAACCTGATGATGTGGTCAAGGTTCACGCGTTGCGTACCTACATGGATAAAGTGATGGATACTTATCGCGATTATATGGGAAGCCTGCTGGACTATGGTGTCCCGCAGTATCCGGTGAATGCCGAGTACATTGAAGAAGTCGCAACCATGATGCGCTCCGGTACTCTCGATACTGAGGCGTCCGTGCGAGACCTTATCATGAACAGTGCCGAGCACCATGGCGTGGATCTCTTGCAGCGGACGTTGCGTGATTACAGCCAGATCACGAGTCGCGTTAAGGCCCACGCGCTGATCAAGTCGCATGCAGCACTGGGTGACATCTTCGATCACTCTGCGTCAACGTTGACGAATCGCTTGGGCAACATTTCCGCGCTGTTCAAATCTGCACGTGTGCCAGCCGATCACTCGCGCCTCGTTGACTTCCTCGAAGCAAAGCTCGCCATGGAGTTCAAGGGGCTGCTGAGCTTGCGTAGTGAATTGCGCAGCATGCTGTGGGATACGCCGACTCGCAGTATCTATGTGCTGACCGCTGTGCTTGCGTTGTCCGATCTGGATGACCTTGAGGCGTTCCTGTCGCGCGCTTCCAAGTCTGTACGCAAAGACCCAACGTTGCGTGCGCTGGCCCGCGTCCTCTCTTCCATTCGCGAGATGGTCGATGTAGAGCAAGACAGTAACGGTACACAAGCCCGCGCTGTTGCGGACAAACACAAAGAAGCGAACCCGGATGAAGACTCTGAGCCGTCCACCCGTGGCCGCCCGTTCACCGCAAGACTGCCGAAGTCAGAAGTCGCAACCTTCATGACTGCCAAAGCGTCGAACTGCAAACAGGCGCGTAAACTGTCTGCAATGAACATTGCGCGTGCTGTATATGCGGAGTTCGGCCATGACGTCAGCGTCTTTGGTTACGTAGACTGCAACAGCTTCTGTCGTGCGATCTCCGACAAGGTTGAGGAAGTCACAGTCGCCGAGGTACTCCGGCACGCGGCAGCCTCTTGTGCAGTGGCCTGCGACCTTGAGTTCGATACGCTGCACAGTATTCTGCGCGGCGTACCGCTCGTCGTTGCATGCACCGTGTACGTTGCTGATCTGCTCGGGGTGAAGCTGGAGACCATCGACGCAACCAACAAGGAACTGAAGGAAGATGACGAGGCTACCAAGTCTGCAATCTTCCTTAGCTTTGTGGTCAACGCTGATTTCGCGCAGATGGACACCGACGATGCGGATCTGGTCGACGACATCGTTGGCACGATCAAAAACGAGCTGTGGCCGTGGGGTGAAGATGGCGCGGTGGATAATCCCAATTACAAGGGGCCAGCTCCGAGTTGCATAGACAAGGATCCGGATGAAATGACGCTGGAAGATCTGATCGCCTACGTGACTTACTTCAAGCTGTTGCCGGAGGCGGAAGTTGTGGAGACGCGCGAGAGCGATCTTCGCCTGCTTGTGGTTGACCACCAAGACGACCGCCTGAGTGAAGAGGACGAGGATTTAGAGTAATGAAAACTCCATTGGTATCTGTGCTGAAGATTGGGCACAAGGATACTGACGGCTATGACATTGTGCTCAAGCCAGTGTCGCGGGATTCGGAGGGGCGGGTGTTCAGCCCCTTCTTTCTCGGGCCCGTTAGTTTGCCTTCGTGCGTTGGCGGCCCGCGTGACGTGTTCCACAACTTCGAAAACGCGTGGCAATATAGCAAGGTGTATCCGAAGGCCGGACACCTCGACTGGGAGAACAACATCACCGACAAGTATTTGGAGTGGCGACAGAAGGGCGTCGAGATGGAGCAGGCGCAACGTTACCCGATGGGGCGCGGCCAAGTTCCCGCCTTCTCTGTCTTCGGGCGCCGTCGCCTAAGTTACATCACCGCGCGCAAGGTGATCTACACTCCGTTTTACGCGCGCCTGATTGCCGACGTTCCAATGCTTGCGGAGCTACGTGCCGAATACCGCAAGGGTGCCAAGATCCTGCTGCTCGACTTCGATGCCAGCATTGATCAAAGCAAGGCGGCATTCGATGAACTGATCAACTGGCCGCACCGCAAGATGGGACACAGCTACGTGCTGCGTGAATCAATAATCCGCGATGACCCCGATTGGTATCGCAAGATCATCCTGTGAGGAATCGTGCTCTTAAACATTGCGCTTTACGCATTCGTCGCAATTGGCGTGCTCGTTACTCTACTGTGGATTGTGGACTGCATCGAGGAACACATCGGCAAGGAATCTCCGCCGCGAGCGATCCCGCGACCCTATACACCAAAGGTACAGCTCGGTGCCCTTACGCCATCTCTCTTGGAGAAACTTTACAAGCTGGAGTATGCAGCGCTGCCTATAGCGGATCGTAGAGACCCGAAAGCGAATCTGCCAAAAGATGCGTTCAGCTACCCGAACTTTATGAGCGGGCAGACTTGCAACTACCTGCTTGATGCCATTGACTACATCCGCCACAAACGTGGCGTCTACCCGTTGGAGATTGCCGCGTACATGGATGACAGGCTGCGGCGCGCCATAGACCAACACCAACGAGACTAGGGGGAACAATGTTCGTCTTTAATATTCTGCTGTACGCGTTTGCACTGTTTGGTGTGATCTGTCTGGCCGTCTTGATTCTGCCTGACAAAGGGGCAGGCAAGAGCATTCTGGATGATATAGGCAAGCGCAGGCCGAGGATGGCAGGCTGGGGATTTGAGCCGATGCCCAAGAAAGAGCAGCGTTACGACCGCTCGACACCGAAGCTGATTCCCTCAACGCAGACCAGATCGCTGTTGGCGAAGCTACACAAGATCGAATACGACTTGCTGGCCGAGGGAACACATGACGCGTTCCGCAACGACCCGAATGCCCAGATTCCCGACGTCGTGTACGAAGAGCTGGACTACATGGACGCGCGAGGCTGTACCTTGATCATTCAGTCCATCAACTACATTCGCCAGCACATCAACAGTGAACCTTTGGAAGTCATGGCAGACTTCGACGCCATGCTGTGCCGCATAATCCAGCGCCACGAAGACGAGTTCAACTATCCACCCACCAACTTCCGCTGCTGATGCCGAACACTGTAAACAGGGATACGACCATGACCGACAAGAAGCACGACATTGAAAAGATCACCAACGAGCTGCGCACACGTTGGGCCAACCATCCAGAGTTGCTTGCAGTGTTGCATCGCAACGCCGACCCTCTCACTGGTCGGAAGCCGTTGGGGACAACGATCATGCTGCACAACGCGTCTGAACTTTGCCAGATCGATTTCCCTATGCGTTTCGATGGCGCAAAGCCGTTCATCATTGACTACGGCCAGAAAATGAACTTCGGGGACTTGGAACTTGTCACGCACGCGGAGATGGAATCGCTTGTCCTCAAGGTTCTGAAGGCGCGCACCGAAGCTGGCGACCACCGCTTCCTCATTGATTCAATGGGCCAGCTGGTCGACCCGTCGCTGCTTTCGGGCGACCCCGTGGGGATACCCAAGTGCGAAGAAGACCCGTCCCCAGTGAAGAAGGGTTTCAAGCTGAAGCCTAACGCCACTGGCATGTATCGCCAGTTTGTTGATCGCAACCATAAACGCTAGAGGCAATCATGAACCCGAACCCCGAACTGTTTGACTATCAACTCAAAGCCATTCGCGACATTCAAGAGAACGGCCTGCCCGTCGGACGCACCAATGTCCTGTGCTCGCTGTTGGGCCGCAGTCAGCCCAGCGGCAAAACCAACGTGCTGCAACATTACATCCACTCGCTGCCCAAAGAAGAGCGTGACGCGTTCCTCGCCAGCGTCCGGATCATCGGCCCGATGGGTGACGCTTTCGATTCCCGCGAGCGCTTGGAAGAAACAATGCGTCTTGCGGAAGAGCGCATTCAAAAGAGCATGACCGTCATGGTAGCGTCCGACGTGCACGTTGCTATATCTGGCGGCGGCCAAGTTCCGCCACGTCCGATTGACCTGCAAGCGTTGGCGGGCCAGACGATCCACGTTGACTATTACGCGCGTGGCGGATGGCCGTCGAAGAACGCAACAGACTGTGCTGAGCGCCCGAACACCACGGACATGTTTCGCATGTTCCGTGACAACCACAACAAACCGAAGAGAGGTAAGAAGTGAAATCAGTTGTGAACTTTGTCCTTGTGGGCGAACCTGTTGAGAAAGAGTGTGCCCACAAGACAGAGATCTTGAAGCGTATGAAGAAAGCAGCGCGCGACCAGCCCAAGAGCTGGGAACGCGCGTTCGATGAATGGGCCGCCGACTTTGGAGCCCAACTTGCACGGGGAACGTAATGAAACGAATCGCACTCATTGGGTCTGACACGGAGGCCCTTGCTCGCATCAAAGCCATTTTGGAATCGCGGGACGACATCGAGCTGGTCGACGTCGGGGACGTTAGTGATCTGCGCGTCACGTTGGCGAATGGTCGCGTGCTTGTCGGTGACAAGGACTACTCACCGGAAGAGTTCGACGCATGGCGCAAGGAAGCGGAAGAGCAGGCCGATAAAGCAGTGCGGCGCGTGCTCGCCTCACTCAATGGCAACCTTCGGCTGGAAGCAGCGATGGCTGACATGTGCGAGCAGGAATGTGACTGGTTCTGCGACGAGGTTGCGTACAACACAAGCCAAGCAAACATGATGCGCCGTCGCGATCAGCACCGCGCAACCGTGAAGTGGCAGCACGTCCGTCCGGTCAAGCCACGCAAGCCACGCCGCAACAGCGTAAGGGGAAGACGATGAACATTGACCAACTCTATGAAGCGGCCCGTGCACGTGAAGCCGAAGTCGCCGAAGAGCGCCGCCGCTGGACTGCAATATTCGCCAAGGCCAAGCCGGATGTGCAGCTGCCCCTTGATCTGATCGTTGCATCGCTGGGTACGCCGCGCCCCAGCGTCGTGGTGCCAACGTTTATGCTTCCGCCATGGGACAACAGCGACGGCCACGCCGATCCCGATGTCATGGTAGATTGGAGCCAAGAGCCGGAAGCTCGCATTCAATGGTTCAACGATCATCCGAACGCGGGCTGCCCCACGGGCTTCACCGTCAAGTATGATTTCGCTCGTTGACCACACATTGCCTCAATATCTGAAAGCAGGTTGATCACATGAAAAACAAAAACGTTTCGCTGTTCCACTTTCCGTCGCACATCTTCCTCGACGTGCTGCTCACCTACATGATCGCCGGAGCGTTCGTTACGTTCCAGTGTCCTGATTACAATGGTGTGATCTATGGGCTGAGCTTCATCTTTCTCGCGATCAAGTACGTGCTGCGGTCGATGACTGCCAACTATTTCTGGAAGGTGCACCGCTACCTTGCGGAAGTCCTGCATCCGGTTGCGATGCGTGCCCGCGAAGACGGCATGGTGCTGCGCCCGACTATCAACGATGCGGCGGTGTCCCGCTTCCTCTTCATGCTCAACGTTCCGTTGTTGTTGATCTGCGCCGCCAACCTGATCAGCAACGTGTATTTCCCAGACGTTAGAATCGGAGAGGGCCGCGTTGCCAGCGTTGTGTTCTGGGTGACGTCGCTGGCATACATCCCTGTGTTCTACTACGTGCGCCACGTTACTGTGAAGCGTTTGGTTCGTGAAAGCTGGGTGGCGAAAGCTACCCCTGTGAGGTAAGCATGGATTGTCGTGAACGTGCGGCGCTGGCGTTGTTCGCCTGCCGCGTAACAACCGTGATCATTGCATCCGTGTGCGCTACGCGCTACGCGATAGCCAACGTTGACGAAAAGCGGACTAGAACGTTGCTCACTCATTTGGTAAACTGTTTACAAGGTAGGGGGATGTCCCCTACCTATCCCAAAGAGGAAATGAAGATGATTATGACCCTGCACACTGGCATTACCGGATACCGTCTGGCTCGGGGCGAAGTTCAACCTGTGCTCGACTCACTGACCGCCCGCCTCGGGTTCGACATCCGCAACGTTGTCCTGCGCGACGTTGCGCACGTGGATGGTGCGCCGAACCTTGTGGTGGCCGCCGACGTAGTTGCTGGCGACCGCGCCAACGACTACCCAATGGTGATCGCACATAGCGGCCCCCTCTCTGACGCGGGTGACATCTGCGACGCGCTGGCCCACATTGAAGCGGGCCGCACCAGCGAACCTATGTGCCCGAAGGCGCTGAAGCGCATCGACGATTTCAAGCGTCTTGCGAGCGTGACCTCCCTGAAGCCTGCACTGAATATGGTGTGGGCTATCAAGGTTCCTGAGCAGCGCATCTACTGGCTGATCGCCGCAGTGCGTGCACCTAACCCGAACGTTATGGCATTCACCCTAGACGTTTCCACTCCACGTTAATTCCACCAAGGGCACTCAATGAAGTGCCCTTCATAGAATTCACTCGACGGAGAAACCAAAATGAAAACCAAGTACCCGCTTTATCTCTACGCATTTTACCCGGCCATGGGCGCATCGCTGTACGTCGCGCTCACCATTGCGCATACCGCACTTGCAGCGAACGACAAGCTGCATTTGGCATTCATCACCATACTGATCGGTACTGCCTACTTTGTCGCGTCGCTGTTCGCCGCCCGCAAGACGGTAGGGATCGCGCTTGAGGAGAACGTTGCAGAGACTTCGCTACGTGGTGTGTTCGCCCGCACGCTGTACGGCAACTGCCACGGCCGATCTGATATGGAAGTCGACATGCTGATCGACTCAACCTATCAGGCGGCGGTCACTCACTTCATTCCCATCCGCGCAAAGCAGTACATCGTTTGGCGCGGCGTGCAGTTCCTGCTGTTCATGGTTGCCGTGTTCGCCTGCACTGGCGTTGTTGTCGCACGTCCAGAGGCTTCGACGCAAAACCTCGCGCTGTTAGCCGCCGCGCTGGGCAACCTTGGGCTCCCGTGCGAGCTGTGGACGATGACCCGCATGTGGCGACCGTACCAGAGTGACGTCACGCACTGGGTCGCACAACATCTCGGCTTGGAGAAAACATCGTCATGCTAATCGGAGTGCACGCGCTACCAGACGCTAATATGCGTCATGCCTTGCACCTGACGGATCCGGCGCGCTTGATCGCTAATGTGCTCAAGCTGAAGCTGCACAAGGTTCTGATCCTCGAACCGATGGAGGGGAGAACCAACGACACGATCCTCGACGTCGTACTGTGGCCGCCGAAGACGCACGAACTTCACAAGGATCGTTTCGTGCAGCTGCACCAGATCCCGCCAGAGCAAGTGCCTGAGTTTCGATTTGAACTCGCTCGCACACAAGCCGCAAGGCGTGCGTGCCCTATCCACCGACGTGCCGTCAAGGTGCTGGACGTTGCTGATCAGATTGCAATTGAATTTGCTGCATCGCCTGACACCTTGTCGTCAACGTTCTTGGTGGAGGACAAGACGCATAACAACGCGTTTCTAGCGACCGACATCCAACGCGTCGACGCTTCCCTAACTACTTTCTTTCGGAGCCTTAAATGACCGGAGCCCAAGTTACCGCACGACGCGCGGTAAACGGAATGCTGTGTTTCATTTTCTCAATCGTCTTTCTGATGCTGACCTCTACCCATGTTCCTTGGATCATGCTTGGCTTGTTTGCTGGATGTGGTGCGCTCACCTACTTGGTGATCAACGCGCCGCTCCCTGCGTTCGACATGCAGGCCCACTTCGGCGACAAAGCGGAGTTCATTGCGTCAGTGCTTAGGGGTACGGATGCGACTAACTGCGACAGACTACGCGCAACATATAATGCTCGAAATGCGGAGGCCAACGACTGCGCCGCCCATTCCAACGATACCGACACGTTACGTCAGCCACTTGGCGCAACGCTTGCCACGGTTGACCAACAAGCCGCCCTTTCGCGCACAGGGCGAAACCTTGCAGCTGGACGAAGAATTCGCTGGTGCCATCTTCACCTACGCTCTCACCGAAATGGGAAAGCGCGGTCACCAGTTTTCATTGTCCAACGCGGTATCGATCTTCAATGAACAAACTGGGACACCGCTAACGGCTGAATCGGTGTCTGGCCTCTACATCGACAACTGGGCCCTGTGCCCGATGCGGGTGGCAGCCCCACCCAACATGATCGTGAAGTTGAACAAGCGGCAATGGGAGCAGGCACTCGGCTCCCTTACGGTGTCCGCGTTCTGCTCCATGTTCCTTTCTGGCCTTGGTGAGTCGGGCAAATGCAACCACGTCGCGCAGCTAAGCAACCGCGTGTGCCTTGTCATGATCCCGCTGACAACGTTCCGCACCCAGCACTCCGCTAGGTGTGACACAACTCACCAAGCCATTCACGCGGCTGACCGTGCATTCCGCGCAATCTCGGACGTGCTCGCAAGCCCAACCTTGCAACTCTGATGGAGAAACAATATGAAACCCAAATCTAGCTCCCGCGTTAACTGGCGTCCGGTAGACGACAAGCCGAAGGCCAAAGAGGAACGCGTAGCGGTCAAGCGCCGTGACCCCGCACCGGAACCCGCGCCCGCAGCCAAGGCACTCAAACCCAAGCGTGCTGTGCGCAAGGTGAAAAAGGAAGTGCCGCCCGCACCCGTGGCAGCCAAGAAGAAGCCGATCAAGCGCACGGGCCAAGTGGTGCTGGACAAGGCACCGAAGAAGGCGAAGAAGGCGAAAGAAAACCTCTTCGTGATCCACGAATCGGACACCAAGAAGACGCGCGTCGTGTTGCTGTTGAGCCCTGCGGAAGGCGACCGCCAAGAGATGATCGGCATTCGCCAACAGTTCCGCCGCGAAGGCCAAGAAGAATGGCAGTTCGCGAAAACGGGTGTGTCGATGATCAGCGACGTCGAGATCCTGCGCGCACTGCGCGATGGCTGCGACGCACTGATCGAGGTAATGGAGAGCAAGTAATGAAGCCATCTGTGCTGGTAACGTTTCACTCGCCTGACGCTGAGCCGTTTACGTTCGCGGTGTTGGAGCCTACGCCCAAAACTCTGAGTCGACTCAACGCCTACGCGGCTTACGCTGCCAAGAACAAGGGCAAGCTCTGGGAAACTGCGAGCGGTTCGATCTACTACTTCGAGATCGCACTGCTCACCACCTTCCTTGCTGAAGTCGGTGGCCTCGGCCCCAAGAAGTTTTCCGCCACTGAGAAAGTGCTGGACGACTTCAAGGATTACGTCGACGTCCTGAAGTCCGACTTCAAAGCAACCCGTGACGAGCTTGAGAAATTCCGCGCAACGATGCGCGACTGGCGCGGCCAAAAGTTGCAAGCGGTCAGTGCACCGTTGGGCACCGTGGTCATGCCACTCAACATCCTGATCAATCGTATCTACACGTTCCCTGACAACTAAGAGGCCACTATGAACTTTGCAATCCAACCCATCAACGCACAATTCCAGTGCCGCACCCCGCTCACCCATGCGCAGACGCAAGCCCTGATGCTGCTCAACCTGAAATCTGAATCCGAGCTGGGTGATAAGCCGATCCCCGGACAGGGCCTACATACCATTGTGCAAAATGCGCTGCGTACTAATGGCGTTACCGCCCACGACGTAATGGTCGCATTGATCACAATGTCGGTCTACGGCAATCCCGGCGTTGCCCAAGGTATCGTCTACTCACTGGCGCGCAAGGCATTCGACCGCCGCCTTTCCCACATCGACGTTCGGGTGTTCACTGACACGTTCCCGCTGGGGCTGCCGAGTTATGAGGATTGCCAAGCGTACTGGGATCTCTACAAGGACGCGGCACGTAGCGCTCAACTCAATGAAACGGAATCTCTGTTCCGCCCCTGCCATATGCTCAACGCGTTGTGCGGCGCTGGGGTTTCGGTCACTGACAAAACCGACGACGAGATCCTGCGTGCGTACAACGAGCTGGACGACGACGCGGGCGACGAGAACTACGCGCTGCCCGCCTGAGTGACGAAAACCGGACTAGCCTTCCAAAGGCCCATTTGGTACACTGTATTCAAGGTAGGGGAATGGCCCTTACCTTGCGCTAAGTAGCAAATGCAAAGGACGATAATAAAATGGCTAAGACAACAACAATGAAACTCGAACGTTCCGCCTGTGGCAAATTCTTCCGCTTCAATGCGACCATACGTTGCTCGTATGTCGCGGACTTGCGTGAGAAGTTTGTCACCGAGTGGGTGGCTGTGCCGAAAGGCAACGCGGCTTTCCTTGCGGCGGTGGAACTGGAAGAGGACAAAGTTGCTGCCCGCCAGCAGGAGATGGATAGCCAGTGGCTTGAGGATAATGCTTGCGGGGTGCGTACCCTTGACGAGCTGCATTCGATTGTCGCCGACTGTGTAGTGATGCGCCGTGCTGGTGGCACCAATGTTCTGGTGTTCAAGCAGCCGCACTGTGATAGACACTATCCGCTGACTACGTTGCGTGACGCACGTTGCGCGGTAGCCGAAATCACTCTCATGCTGGAAGAGAAGTTGGACTTCAACCCGATCACTGCTCTGCTTCCTCACTACGTGCGCCAACGTGCGTTCGAGTTGCTTGAGGCAAAGCAGTTTTTGAGTGCACGGCGAGTCTTTGATGTTTGACAATAACACTGAGGGGCTTCGGCCCCTCTTCTTTCGCAGCGAGGTATATGCGACATGAGCCCACACGCTAGTATTCAAACCTTCATGGCGGGCATGCTGTATCCCGCCGACCTCATTGAAGATCGTGCTGCCGCCTTTGGCTGGTTGCTCGAAAACGTAAAGGCCGCCGAGTGGCCTGTGCACCTCGACGTGCCGAAGTCGGTTAACGGCCGCCCGCCACAAACCAATTGTATGTTTGGCCGTTGGAAGTTCGTAGACCTTGGCGACAGCGGCATTGTGTTCACCAACTTCACTGTGCCGTCGATTACTCGCGACGAGTTTGCATTCACCATTGAAATGAATCCGGAGATCCAAAAATGACAAACCAAATCGACACAACCAACGTAACCCAGTTGGTGACAACCCGCAAATACACCCGCAAGGTTCGCCTTGCTCGTATCACTGCACACGCGCTGCCCGTTCCCAAGGTGTTGGGGTTCTCCCTCTTCAGTGTTGGCATGGACGCCAACGACCGCGCAGTAAACGGCGGCGTGCACTCGCGTCATATGCTGCACGCCCCGCTGACTGACGGCGAGCTGTTCACGCAAGCAATGTTGTACCTGACTGCTGACTACGGCGCGCCCGTCCGGTCTACCGTCAGCGGCCAGTACGGCGAAGTGAGCGATACCATTGACACGCTGGCCGAAGAGTTCGCGCATCTGTGCGGTGGCCGCGATGCCGAAGGCTACTACTACACGCAGATGGCAGCGGCGCACATTGCACTCGCCTGCCTCAACGCGGTCACCGATGCAATGTGCGTTGATCTGCTGGTCAGCTACCTGCAATCGGCGGTCGGTCTGTTCGAAACTGACGGCGCGGTAACCGCAGTTTGGGAATGCACCGACTGGCAGGATCCGGCATTCGAGGTCGAGTACGTCAGCAGCGCTACTCACACGCCGGAGCAATGTTGCGCCAAGGCATTCGAAATGATGTTCCGCCGTATCAGCGACGGCCGCATCCCGCCGAACATGCAAGTCGACGACGCGTTGCGTACCCGGCGCGCCAGTACCCTTGCGCGCGAATACATGCGCCACCAAGGGAAGGCCACCACGCATTTCCTCGCAACGATCAATGATCGTGCACCGACCTTCTGGATTGAGTGCGACGTACCGGAAGATGCCGACGCGGTACTCGACCTCGACTCGCTGGAAGGCAACTGCATCCGTGTTATGGAGTGACCACTATGTTTTTCGATGATGACCAACTGAACGCCGGAGCACGCGCCTTAGCCCTGATGCACGAAGGCCGCTTGCAACAAGCCTCCGATACGATGCGGGCAGGAGTCGAGGATCGCCCCGACTGGTTGCTGGCCCGCTTCCGTGTGCTGCTGAGTCAAGAGCCGGATCGTAAGAACGTGCAGCGGCTTATGGCGTTAGTCGAGCAAGACTTGCGGCCCCAGTAACGCAACACAACATTCAATCTGTAAACAATATGAGCCTAGTGCTCCAAACTTCGACAGGTGATTTATGAAAGCTATTATCTTTGCCGCTATGCTCTCCCCATTCAGCAACCCTCTCGCCACCTTGCATAGCAACCTTGATTCCCTGACCTCCGTATACAGCGAGTGCAGTCAAGGGGATCAGGGTCTGGGCGATAGCTGTGACCGCATTCTCGATGACAAGGTGTTCAACCAACTGAACGCCGTCAACACCCAGCTGCAAACGCCAAACTGGTTCAAGTCACTGTCACCAGTAGAGCAGCGCAAACTCAGGGGCAAGGTTGATGAACTCAAAACCTTGACCCGCCAAATCGAGGAACGCCGCGTCCGCAACATGGAGGCAGCGCTATCCGCGATGCAATAAATAGTCTCGATGTCCGAGATGAACGTTGCAACGTTGACTTAATTTATATCGTCCACTCTCGGACGTTGTAGATAGAGGAAACGTGAAAATGTATCGTGTACGACCTAGACCTTCGCTCAACATCGTAACCCACAATCCTTATCGGTTCGAACCCGATGACGAACCAAGTGCGTGCGTGCGATACCGAGCGGTCAGCGTTGGGCTGGCGAAGTTCATGACGTTCGTCAAGAGCCATGCCCCGCTGCGCGAAGAACACAGTGAGACCACCGTGAACTACTTTGATCACAACGGTCTTCTCGTTGCTCAAATGGTATGGAACCCCAACGAAGTCGGGGAACGTTACTGTGAGCACCGAGTGTTCAAAAGGTCATAGTGGCCGATCAGGCAGGAAGATCGGGAGCGGCTGCGCAAGGTCTTACACTCAACACCAATTCCCTTGGAGGGTCTTCTGTTATGTGTAAGTTGATAACCGTACTAACCATGCTGTTCGTCGTGTCTATCGGAAGTGTGTCTGCCAGTTATGATTCCGAACCGCGAACGCCGTTGATATTGGCAAGCGACGTTGATGTCGTAGCCAGCTCCCCATCTCTCGCTGCTGCCTTGAAAAAGCAGCAGGCGAAGATTGAGGAAATCCAGCGCATACTCGACACCGACTATGCGAAGTACAAGAACAAGCCGCGCGATCTTGCAGCCTACGTCTACCACGCCGCGAGCTTGAACAACATTCCGCCCCGCCTGCTTGTGAACTTGATGGCGCGTGAATCTGGATTCCGGCCGAACGCAAGATCCAAGTATGGGGCCATCGGCATTGCACAGGTAATCCCTCGACACTGGGACACCACCGCAAGCCGAATGCTGGACTATCGCCAAGCGATCCATAAGTCAGCTGAAATCATTAGCTTCTATCGTGAGCGTTGCGGCGGTCTCCGTTGCGCGCTTCACAAGTACAACGTTGGGGAAGGCAACTACCGCAAAGGTAAACGCGCACCCCGTTACGTTGCTGCCCTCATGCGCAACGTTCATGTGTAACTGAGTTTTATCCCGTGTTTGCCCGACAGAGTTTCATTGCGCTCTGCTCGGGCCTTTTTCGTTTCTGTGAGAAAATTTACCAAACGGATCCCACGAAATTCAGGAGGCACCATGAGCGACATAGTAATCGGCGTTGTCGGTCGCAATCTAGTTGACGAACAAACGCGCTACGCGCCGGACGCGCTCGCCGTCTACGTGGCAGCCAACGCTGCACACCATATGCTGAACGCGATGTTCCCCGACCGCCTGCCGCGAGTCAACAAGCTCTATCCAGACGGCACGCTACCCATTTCGGTAGACAGCATTTCTTATCTCGGGCTGGGCAAGCGCCTCAAGTTCACCAACGGCGGGCCTTACCATTTGGCGTTGCTCGCAATGTCAGACGATGTGAAGTTCAACCCCTTCACTCCAAAGCTGCTGCGCGGCATGCCCGACATGCTGGTGTTTCACGGCGACGAATTCACCGACCTGATCGACGACAGCGAGTTGCCAGCGCGCCGCATCATCAAGCAGACCATCGAGTGTGACCGCCGCGCCGTTGTCGAATCCGGCGAGCCCCTGTCACCGTCTGCTCTGCTCGCTCTGATATGTGCGGCGAGTCACGCACGGTCACCGATGAAGTTTGACCACCGCATCATGCAGTGGATCGAAGGTGCGGACAGCAACGGACGCGAGCTGCAAAATTGCGTCTCCATAGAATGCGGAGTCAACGATCCTTGGCTACGCAAGTTTCAAGAAACTGGGCACTTTTATCTCTGAGGAATTTATCATGCACCCCGAACTCAAACACCTGATTACGAACCTGCCCAAACTTATCATCGCAGATTTCAATGTGCGCGCCGTGCCAGTCACGACTGACGTGGTATTCCCTCTGTCCGTGCCTGCAATCTTCGCCATCGTCCGTGAGGAATGTATGGCGCAAGCTGGCGTGGATTCCGATTCAGTTCATTGCCAATCCTATGCCAAGGACGCACTCAACATCCGCTATAAACTGTATCGCACGGGCGCTAATAAAAACTTGTCTCGGCTGCTGCTTGAGGCGGTGCAGGCGGTGCTGGCAAGGATCGACCCTCAACTGCAAGTTGCGCTGTCTGCACTGCTACTGAGAACGAGCAGTGAGAGCGACATGATCAAGCTGCTTGGCGCACACTACGCCAATGACATGGATCGGGATCTTCCGCTCTACATTCAGTACGCGTTAAATTGGCATCGTAACTGGTGCGACTCAAAGCTGCCGAAGGGGATGGAGGGCACAGATTACCCCTACACTCACACCGAAGTTCCGGTGCTGACTTTCATGTACCTTATCGTAGGCCGTGCATCGGGCCGCGATTTGGAAACCAACAAGCCATGGGCAAAAGAAATCTCCGTGGTCGTGTACTCCAAGATGGAATGGCTTTCACCCACGGAAACTGAGATGCTGCGCATCAGCACCAGCCGACTCGAACAACGCGACATCGAAAACGACTTCCTTAAATATTTCCTGTGAGGCAATTATGCGTGACATCAAACTCGAACTGACTTTCGCCCAACGTCAAAACGTGCTGGCTGCTCGTAAGCCTTACGAGAGCTTCAGCGAGACTTTGGATCGCCTGCTGCAAGAAATGCTGAACACCGTGCCCAAGGCCAACAACGTTAAGGCGCTTCGTCGCAGCGACAAGCAATGGCGCATTCCCACCGAAGAGGGCAATCGCGAACGTGACTTCGAACTCTACGTCGAAGGCATCCGCAGCATGGGCTTCAAGGATTCGCTTAAAAGTCTACGTGAGCAGTACGAAGACAGCCGCGAGTTCGAAGACGACGAACTCGCGAAAGACCCGCGCAGCTGGGAACACGAAAGTGACGTGGATGACGATGTTGTCTACGGGCTGGTAATGAAGAAGCTCCGTGCTCGCCGCAAAGGCAACACATTCAAGCTCTATGACTTAATAGACAAGGCTTGCCCGAAAGTTCACAGCCTGCCGGGGTCTGCTGGCCGTTCAGTCCTCGATTGCCTGCTGCAATCGCCGCAGTTTATGCGCAGCGTTCGCCACGTTGAGGGCCAAGGCTACTTCAACCTCAAACTGCAAAAGCTGTAAGGAGATGCTATGAAGCTCGCCCTGCCCAACCTGCCGACTCTGGCAGTCCTCGAATTTGAATTCGCTGTCGACAGCGTAACGTGCCTCGTATTGGCAAACAACGGCGATCAAACTCTGATTACCCACGACGTCATAGTGGATTGCCTGCTTAGTCGGATTGAGCGCCCTATTCTGTATAACCTGAGTGCTGCCCTGCGCGATGCCCCAAGTCTATCTGAGTCGACTCGACGACGTATGTCGGACGGCGTAACAACACTGTCTATTGTGCAGACGCGCGTGCCCGAACTTAGCGAGCAGGATCAGCGCTTGCTGTGCCGAGCGATAGAGGGGGCACTGGATGGTATGCAGCACAAAGTTCAGCTGCGCATAGCCCAGCACGTCAAGCACGTGGGCCTAGCGGAAACGCGGGCCGAGCTGTGTGTTCCACAAGAGAAGTGAGCCATGACCAAACTTGTAATTCCGCTTCGCGTTACCATTGAACTTGAACTCGCAATGCTCAACCTTGAGCACCTGATTACCTACGACGATCAGGTAACGCGTCAGCACATGGGCACCGCGCTTGTCATGTGTCTGGGGCGGGCCGCCCATAGTGGCGCATACGCCATCAGTGACGTAGTGCCCAACGTCTACCGCGACAGTCGCGAGTATTACGGCGACTATCTGGACATTGCGTGCAAGGACGTGCACAAGATTGTGCGCCATTACCTGCAAAACATGATCAGCCGCAAAGTCCCTTCCTCCGAAGTTTGGGATGCGGTAGAGAAAGCCATTCAGAAACTGAATCTGTAAACAATCAACGTAACCCCTAACCAAAGAGAACTGAAATGACTGAACCACGTTTCCCCCGCGCCGTTATCCAAGAAGTTGAGCTGGCCGCCGAAATCATGTGCCACACCAGCACCAAGTACCAGCTGACCATGGAACAGGCGATTACGTTGATCGCCCATCGCATCAACCAAGTTTGCAGCAACTCCGGCGGCCCCACCTCGTTAGTTGCCAGCGTACTGGCCGACGCCTCACTGACCAGTGAGCAGCAGATCGAAGTCTCCAACGTCATGCAGTCCGCGATCATGGGAATGCAGACTAACACTCGCGTCCGCATCGAACTCGAAACCTTGCAGCGCGGCCTGCCCGACATCGTTGCAATGCTGATGGCCGACTTCCCGCTGCCGTTCCAAGTGTTCACCACTGACGGCGTTCCGTTGAGCGAGCGCCTGAGCCGTGCAACCGACGGCAGTGCCGCTTACGACATTCTGGCACCGCACGACATCCTCGTTACACGGGAGGCGCAATTCATCGGGCTGGGCTTCAAGTCCCGTATGGACTACCGCCAAGCAGCGTTGCTGCTGCCGCGTTCGGGCTTCGGTGTGAAATGGGGCTTCGCCTTGGTCAACACTGTTGGCCTGATCGACAGCGACTATCCCGACGAGTGGATGGCGAAAATCTACCTCAACGAAGTTGAGGGCGTACCGTTCCCCGAAGACGGCGGCCTGAAGATTCCGAAGGGCGAGCGTCTGGCGCAGTTTGTTCTGGCGCGTGTCGAACATCCTGAGATGGTACAGGTAACTGACGAGAGCGAGCTGCGCGCTACTGGCCGCGTCGGTGGCTTCGGCTCCAGCAACATTCACAAGTAACACGTAATGCGCTCACATCGTTGAGCGCATTTCTGTTTCCGGAGCCAAGATGAAAACCTTATCTCAGAAGGCGGCCCGTGCATCGTTGGGCGAGCCCGCTACGTTTCGCGGTGGCGTGTACGTGACCACTAACGGAACAGCAACGCTTCACATAATGACTGCCGAAGAACGAGAGCTTGAACGCGCGAATATCCACCGAGAGCGCGCATTCGAAGTTAGACTCAAAACCTTGAAGGAAAGAGGTACGCCATGCTAGTAGCAGCAATCACTGATCATTCCTATACTTCGTCAGACGCCGTGGTGTTGGCTGACGGCACGTTAGACTTCGCACTCAAGGCCGGATGGTAACAAGGAGAACCCTATGTCCATAGCGAGACCGATTAGTATGCGCCACACTGCTTACTGCTGCCCGAAGTGTCACGGCCCGATCAGGCTAATGCCCAACGTAATGTCCGGCCCCGAGAACCATTACGCCTACTGCGGATCCTGTTACTGGATGCAGTGGAAGATTGTGAGCGACACGGCCCTCGGCGCAATCACTGCATGGAATAAGGCGGTGTGCGAAGAGTCGGATACGAAGGGGCTGCCGCCAGCAGCGCTGCCTATTTCGGACGCCGCGATCATTGACGCGTGCGCTCGCGTGCAGGGCTGGGTCAACTTCCCAAGCGATGGGGCGGAAGGTGCGCACACGTGGTACTTTGACGTGGATCGCGCACCGTTCTGTGAGTGCATCGACCAGATGTATTACGATCCTATCAAGCACGCACACCAAGCAAGCGATCTGGCTTTCGCACTTCGCATGCACCTACAATATGACGTTGACCACGTTACGGCCACGACGCCAGAGCTGCAATGTCTCGGCGTTCACGTCACTGTCCCCGTGGATAAGTCCGACAAAGCGGCCTCGGTTGCCGGAAGCAAGGCGATGCAGCGCGCAGTCGCAACCGCTGCCGCACGCCATTTCCAACATGGCTTCCATCTGGCGAACACAGGCGACGTACAACTGGCCGCAGCACTCACAGACGTTGCAACGTCCGACCTGCGGGCACGTGCGATTGCCACACGTACACCGTGCCCCACGTGCCACACCGAACAGGTTGAATTCATCGGTGTGCGCCCAGAGCCCAAAGGACACAACGCGTTCTGGCGCTGCCGACACTGCAAACACGCGTGGGAGCGTAAAATCGACGACGCGTAACCAAGGGCCTTCGGGCCCTTCTGGCGTTCTGGTGACGAAAACCGGACTAGCTAGATAGGGCCCCATTTGGTAAACTGTTTCTAAGGTGAGGGGATGTCCCGCACCATTCCCAAAGAGGAAACGAACCATGATCACCATACTCAACGGCGAAGGCAACAACGACCTTCCCGCAACGCTGCGCCGTCGTTTTGAAAACACCAACTGGTTGAGCAACGATTCGTTCGCAGAGTTCGAACAAGAAGTTGCCGACTCCGGCCCCTGCACAATCTTCAACTTTGAAGAGGGCAGCAAGAAGCTGCTGATCGTACACTGCCACCGCAGCGAGGCCGTCTTGGTTATCAGCCGCGAAGGCATCCGAGCCAAGTTCCGGTCAACGACCATCTACCCGATCAACCTCGGCCAAGGTGCGCCGCGTTACATGGCGTTCGAGGCTCTGACACGTTGGCTGAAACTTAGCGGCTGGCTGCGCTGGAACCCGCGCCTGTATGCGCACTTCCCGCTGTTCTTTATCGCGACTCCGATGCAGGTTGATTACGCGATGCACGTAGAAGAAGTCGATGCCGAAGACTTCGACCCGAAGATTTATTTCGGCGACGAGAAGCCGACACTGCGCCAACGTTGGGCCCGCTTCCGCGACATCGCCAAGCTCTACGCCCCGAATCACGATTGAGGTTCAGTATGTACGAAATACGCAAGCCCCACATTGACTACCGCCCGAAGGGTGCAGGATGGAGAGAGTTTGCAGCGGCCGATGCGATGCGCAAATTCAACGAAACCACGCACCGCGACCAGTACGACATGGAAAAGCTACTGCACGCACTGTACTACATTGGCGACGTTACAACGCTGCGGATTACGCACGACAAAAATGAAGTGCCGCACCTGACGGAAATCCTCAACGGCATTTACTTCGTCGACCACAGCACGGGCAGCGTACTCTGTTGGGGCATCGAACATGACGGGGTTTTCGCGCTGCGCACACTCGGCACCTATTTCTTCGACGGCTGCATTGCGCCACTGAGTGATGCCGACATTGCACGCATTCTCTGCTCCTGCGCCAGACAGCACGGTTTCTTTTTGTGGAGCCCGCGACTCTACACGCTGCCACCGCTTACCCTGTTTGCGGAAGAGGGGAGCAGCCGCCGTGCGTTCGCCCGCTACGTCAATCTGCTGACGTGGCCTACTCAATTCTGCAAGACAGGCGGCCACGCTGCCCGTGTATCAACTGCCATGACAATAAGGAAGTGACCATGAACATTTTAGACCGCAATGAAATCCAACGCATCATCGAAGATCTGGACTGCCGCGCAATGTCGGATCTCTATCTCCATTCGACTGACGTTCACAGTTTTGTGATCGAAGACATCGAAGAGAAGGGGCGCTACATCCTGCTGCACGTTAACCACCACGCGCAGCATACGCTGTTGGTCATCGAGCAGGGCGGCACGACTGCCGGAACCCACTACACCAACTACGACAAGGTAATGTCGCTCGGTGAACTGCTGGGGCACGAACTGCACTCTGTGCTCGACCTGTTCCTCGGCGAGCACAACAACGATCCGGAAACGCAACGTCGCTTGCTCAAGAAAGTGGCCGACGATATGCTGGACGGCGGCCCCCTCTACACTGGACTGTATGCACTGTTCGAGGCCACGGGCTCCAACATCAAGCCCACGGTTACGCCGAACCAGTTGGCGCTCGCCCTGCTGCACGGTATCGCGGAAGAGGAAGCGAAGAGCACCGAAGAATCTGATTTCAGCAAGCGTGCACGTGAAAGCGGATCCATCGGCGAGGTCGAGGCCAGCCCCGCGTGCGACGAAGAGACGACAGTCGAGCTGGATGCCGAAGGCGAAGCGTCTCCAGAGACGTGGCAAGAGCGCGAACGTAAGCAGGCGGCAGCATTCGCTGCTGCCGTTACCCAATCGCGCCAGCGCGGAAAAGAAGCCGTCTCGCGGCTATGGCCCGCGCCGGAAATCAAGTTGACCACAACGCTGCTTCCGACTGCAAGCAAGCTCGCCAACTTGCTCATTGCCGACAGTGTGGCGGCGGTACGCTGCATCGACGTGCGCAGCGAAATCACCAACACGATCCCGAGCGTGACTGTTGCGTTCCACCCTGACCAGACCACTGCCTTTATCATCATTGAGCATGTGGGCCAAGTAACGATCCATGCTGTTGACGCCGTGCACTACGCAGACGGCGACCGTGCGACGACACGCTGGGCCCCGCTCTACGAAATGCTGTCCGGTGTTACCGAAACCCAAGAGGTTACGAGCACCGTTCGCGAATACATCAAATGCCAAGTTGAACTCGGCACGCTAAAGAGTACCTGATATGAAAACATCCGAGCACACTACACGCACCGTCCGCCATTCAATCGTGACGGGCCCAGTCCCACCAAGCACCGCGCAGTTAATGGCGGTTGCGGCAAAGGGTCTGGCGGTGGCCGCCACCGCGCAGCAACGCGTTCACTACATCGGGCGTCTGCGCCGCCTGTACGCTATCGCCAAGGCCACCATGTGGAAAGAAAGCAACTTCGCTTTTGACTCGCGGCTGTTCCGTCACGTCGGGCACTTCTGCTATTGCGGCATTGACCCCGAGACCAACGAAACGCTGTGGATTGACGAAGCGCAGAAGCGGGTGCTCTGGATCCCCTTCTACGAAACCGAACTCGAAATGGAATTCGACGCCAACGATGCGTGCGCCGATCCCAAGTTCCGTTACCGCCGTTACCTGTACGCCAAGTTGCGGCCCCTGACAATTTCCTGAGAGGCAATATGCGTTACTTCATTGAAGACCTGCAAGCCATGGCACTCGACCAGCGCGACCCGTTCGCGCTTTTCGTCAACGCGAAAGTCAACCGTGTCCCCAACAACGTCCGCACGGTTGACGACGCTTGGATCATCAACGTCCATGCCAGCACCGACCCCAAGGACATTCCGGATTACGTGAGCTACTACGCGACGCAAGACACACGCGACTGCATCCTTCGCAACGTGTACGCCGTGCAGATGGACGGACTACTGCGCACGCCGAAGGGCAGCGCCACGTTCACCATCTACCGGATCGTGAATCGCAAAGACACGCGCTTCTTCCTCGTTCAGCATGAAGGCGACGAGATTACCTATCACGTGTCGGAACATGGCGAGTGCCGAGTTACTACGCTGAACCAAGCACGTGACCGATTGACTTACATCGTCACGCAAGCCGACAACGGGATCTATCAGCTGGCCGAAGTCATGGACTTCGACGCGCGCCAGCCGATTGAGAAAGACCGCATCGCGGAGATCGAAGCACGTTACCCGCTCACCAATTTTGACCCTGACTACGGAGACCAATTCTAATGCACCCATCTTCCAAAGCCGCTGGCTCCTTCATCGAGGGCATGGTCGGGGCCATGACTGTCCTCGCCGTCTTTGCACTCATTGGAGTTATCGCGCTACTTGCTGCTGCTGGCACTGCTCTGTACTTCTTTGTCATTTGGTCGTACCCGCACGTCCAGCAGTTGGCAGACCTCTTCACTGTCTGGTTGGTGGACAAACTATAATGCCTCCAAATCGTAAAGCCTCTGGCTCCTGTTTAGAAAACTTGGTCGAGGTCATGCATTCGTCGCTCACCTAGTCCTTATTGGACTTATCTTGCTTGTAGTCGCCATAGTTGGCGATGCGCTGTATCTCACTGTCGTGTGGATCGCTCCTTACGTCGAGCGGCTGTATGACGCCATCATGCTATATTTTGGGGATACGTTATGACAGACAAAAATAATCCGTTCGAATTTCCGCCCGCTGGCAAGGTGCGGTTTATCGACGTGCCCGATATTGAGCAGGCTGAAAAGCCCACGCTCCTGACCACTGGGTGGCACAAGCTCCAAGAAGTGCTGGCCGCGCAACCGCTGCCGAGAGTGTTTCATATCACGCACGGGCTTCCGGCACGTGACCCGCGCGGCGTCATGCAATTGCAGATCGGTGAAGCATACGCCTACATGGTAGAGCAGCGTTCACGGTTATGGGCCGTTGTCTACGAAGGCGGTTTCTGGGTAGCGCGCACTCTCGACGGGACATTCATTCAACGTTGGGGTGCTCCGCCGACTCGCCGACAACTACGCGACGCGAACCGCTTGCTGCAAGCGCAACGTCGATTGTCCGCACAACTCGCAGAGATTCAAAATGCCCAAGTACCAGAAAGCCACTGAGACCGTCTGGCGCACTTGTCAGCCACAACAAGGCCGCGTCGTTGCCCACTACCTGTCGCCTGACGACGCACGCATTCCCCACTATCCGACAACCGGATGTGAAGTTATCTACGAAGAGGAACAAACCGATGATCACTCTTGACCGCGAACACCCACTGGCTGAACTTATCTCCCTGTCCTACGTTGCAGATTACACAATCTGTCTTATGGAACAGGGGGACGAGGTTGTTCCTACCTATTTGCAGACACCGCGTGCCGCTTACCTCAAGGGCCGGAAACAGGGCTCCATGAAAGTGGCCCCCAAGGTGTTCGCGTTGTCTACCACGTTCAAGCACGAACAGTTTGAACTCTTGGTCATGCAGGATCTGGCGCGTGCCTTCAACCGCGATGACCGCATGGTGTTCGTCACGTGCGTCACGCACCCTGACCATGAACCGCTGTGGGCAATCTCCGAAGACGGCGAAATCTACGGGCGGAGCGCGGTGCAGATTCCTCACCCGTTGCTGGGCGAGAACATGTTTCGCATCACCTACGTGGACGAGGTTGCAGAGAGCGCGTTCGCTCTGAGCCTCGTAACCAAAGTCGCGGTATCCGTCGGCCCCAACAAGCCTGACGCGTTTTCCGAATCTCAACTCAAAACCTTGACCAAATAAATCGCCTCGGCGGGGAAACCCGCGCGCCTCGGAGTTACACAATGATCAACGCAATACGCTCACTGCTTGGAACCGAAAATGTCATGCTGTGCTGTACCCCTATGTCCGTTCCGTACACCGAACGGGCCGACTATTACGAGGGGGTAGATGACATCGACGGCGCAGCTGCACACGCAGCGGATCTGCGCGAAGCGAACGGCAACCCAGTTGTCCTCGCGCTCCATCAGTCTGTCGTTTATCTTCAGCGCCCGAACATCACGCTCGGGCTGTTCACCTCCACTGATGCACGCATCCCCCCGATTGCGGTAGCGGTGGCGGGCCAAGGTATTACGCACATGTCATTGCATCTGGTATCTGCCAAGGTAGATGAAGCCGCCAAGGACGCAACGTGGTTCGAAGCCGCCTGTCTGGATTACGCGGTGCGCGTTACCGAGAATCGTGGACGCGTCGAATGGTTCGTGCCTCTCGCGGCGGACGAAGGCATAACAACTCAAGCATAGGGATCAAGATTATGGATAAGGCTCGCGAGCTTTTGGATCGCTTCTTCTGCACGCCGAACATTGCGTTGATTGTGTTCGTTGTTATCACGCTGTCGCTGTTCCTTAGCATTGTTGTTTTCGGCGCACACCCAGCAAAGCCTATGGTGCACGCTACGCACCACGGCCGCCCAACGTGCCGCTGAGATCGACGCCGAGCACAAGTTAATCGCCGAGGTGGCTGGCGGCAAGAAAGTACGCCAGCCGCGCAAGCCGAAGGCCGACGCCGCCACCACCGAAGGCAAGAAAGTACGCCAGCCGCGCAAACCCGCTGCTGACAAGAAGTAATCACCAACTCGATCAACTGGGGGCCACGTGCCCCCGACCTCTTACACGTTAGACCACAAGGAAAGAAGAAATGGCCGCTCACAAACTGGTAAACATGATTGACCCGTCCCGCGCCAAGCTGGTGTTCGAACTGCTGGCTAAAGACGTGGTGAACGTCGCAATCGCGCAAGCCGTCGAACGCTGCGCACATTACGCGACGCTGGATCCGAACACCGTTCCCGCCAAGGGCAAGAAGTCCAAGCGCTACGGCATCGTGATCACTGCGCCGGACGGCAAGGAGTTCGAGACCGTGCGCGTCACCCCGCAACTGCTGGCTACTGCCTTCAGTGAGACCTACCGCTCACTGCGCACGCCGATGCAGTGCTCCACCCAGCACGATTTCCTGTTTCATGTGCGCGGCATGACCATCGTTGACACCGACACCAAGCGTTACACGCTGGCCGTCGACGGCAACCGCTTCATCCTGAAAGTGACTGGCTTGTCGCTCATTGAGGCGCTGAACGAAGGCAAGAACGTTGCTCGCCACAAGCCCGCCGTCCCTGCGGCAGCCGAGCTGCCGGAGATCGTGCGCAACGCCACTGGCGACCTGACTCCGGCAACGCGACGTGCTTTCCGCGACGTGTGGAACTCGCTGCTCGATGAAGCCAAAGAACCGCTGGCAACACTCAGCGAAAACTGCATGCTGAAGACGCCGCGCTATCTGGCGAACGTTACCCGCGTCGAAATCTGGTTCGGTCACGGCCGGGACAAGAAGCAATTCAATCTGGCCTACGTTGCCAAGGGCGCAATCGACGGCAGCGAGCCACGCACGCTGGGCAAGCTGTTCCCTGTGACCGCCAAGGGTATCGCCGATGCCATGCACGCTCTGCGCGTCCGCTGCCCGCTGCCCGCTGGTAACGTTGCGGCCAAGCCGCCGAAGGCTGAAGCCAAGAAGCCGAAGGCCGACGCCAAGAAGCCCGCAGCGAAAGCCGAGGCCAAGCCGCTGCCCAAGCCGGAAGCGAAGAAGCCGACCAAGCCAGCCCCGAAGTCGGTAGCCAAGCCGAAGGCTGACGCCAAGAAGCCAGCGCCGAAGAAGCCGGAAGCCAAGCCTGTACCTGCGCCGTTCTCCACTGACCGCGACACCACAGGCGCTACCGCCTCCGTAGCAGTACCGAAGACCGAAGCGTAACACGCAACGTTCAACCTGAACGCTGTGCCCTGCAAGGTTGCTTGACGAAAACCGGACTAGCAACCTTGCACCCCAATTGATACACTGTATTCAAGGTGAGGGGATGTCCCCACCTTCAACAATCCAATGAGGAAATGATCATGACTACCATCGCCCGCGTAACCCGTACCCAAGTCTCCGCCTCCGAAGAAATGGTCGGCAAGAAAGTAATCACCCTTGACGGCGAGACCGTCAAGATCACTGGCGTTGCTTCTGCGTATGCGTATTCGCACGACCAAGGCCGCAGCCGCCTGTCGGCTTACCTGCTGGTGAAAGATGGCCGCAACTTCAAGCAGATCGAGCAAGAAGATGTCGACGGCAAAGTCACCAACGTTGAAGACGCTGGCGGTTATGCCAAGTACACCTTCGCTGGCAGCAAGCGCAAGCCTGCCGCCAAGCCGGATCCGAAACCTGCAACCAAGCCCGAAGGTCGCAAGCCCGCCACCAAACCGGAAGGCAAGAAGCCGAGCGCCAAGCCCTCGACCAAGCCGGAAGGCAAGAAGCCCGCAGCCAAGCCCGAGGGCCGCAAGCCTGCAACCAAGCCGAGCGGTAACAAGGTTACCCGCAAGACCGAGAGTTACGAGCTGCCTGACGCTCTGGCTATCATCGACCGTGACGGCGGCCTGAACGAGAAGAACGTCGCATCTCTGCGCAAGGAGATTCGCGAGATCTTGGCTGAGCGTTACGGCGTCGGCAAGTTCGAAGGTCTGGAAGTCACCAGCGAGGCGCACTTCAATTCCGCCGACAACAACATGCTGGTCACCTTCGGGTTCGACTTCAGCCCGTACCTCGAAGCCGCTCCGGTTGCCGTGGACGTGGACGACGCGAGCGAGCAGCTGCTCAAGGCTGGCATCATCCCGATGCGCAAACTGCGCAGCATGACCGACGACGCAATCATCGCCGCCTACACCGAGCATTTCGGTGATCAGGAAGACGAGACCCCAGCACCGAAGGGCAAGAAGGGCAAAGCCGCTCCGGCCGTCGAAGAATTCGACCTCGACGATGAAGAGGAAGAGCAGGAAGAATTCGAGGAAGAATTCGAAGAAGAAGAGCAGGAGGAAGAGGAAGACCCCGAGGAAGAGGAAGAGCACGAAGAGATCGCGCACATCGCTCTCGATAACTCGCTCTTCAGCGGCGTCATTCATCCGAAGTCGCACGAAGGCGCACGCGTCATGGGCCAACTGGCCGAGGCGTGGGAAGTCAGCACGGGCGACATCTTCCCCGGCATCCTGTTGCAATACAACAAGGTAGGGCTCGAAGAGCCGCTGGAAGTTGCGTTCATCGCGCTGACCATCCACAAGGGCAACACCTCAATGCTGGTTGTGGATACCGACACCATCAACGATGCGAAGCCGAGCCGCATGATCATCAAGATCGATGCCGCGTGCACCCGCTGCCTGCCACTGGTTGAGTCCCCGGACGACAACGACAACGACAACGAAACCAACGAGCTGGACGAGGGCGAGTTTGATCTGGAATAAGCAACACCATGGGGAAGGCGCTGCGCCTTCCCCACGCCTCGATACAGACGTGCAGCACGTCTAAGGATTCCTCCATGCTCAAACCAAAACTGATTGACCGATTGTTGATCACCGCTGCTGAAAACCGAACGCTGGTAGACCTGCGCACAATCGTCCGTGCGCAATACAGCAACTGGCCGAATAGCCCAGCGCCGCCCTACGTTGAAATCTCAATGACCGACGAGGCCGAGATCACGAAGCTGCGCAACTCTATCAGCCGCCATCTGGTCGAACTGTACCACCGCGACGTTGCCGCTGGTAGCTTGCCTCTCTCCGCGTTGTTTGTCGGAGAGAAAACGCAAATGCCCGGCCCGCCGTTGCGCCAACTGATTGAGAAAACCCGAGGCGAACCTTTCGCCTCCGACGGTGAATGGCTCGCGTACTGGAACGAATTGGTGCGCGCCATCTATGACAGCTACAGCGGGGCCTAGTGCCCCGTTTCATTGGAGAGCGCTACACATGATAAGCCTCAACACTTTTATTGCCGCGCTGATGTTGGATGACAGCGAGTCTCGCCCCATCGTTATCCACGAACGCGCATTCTACCGCCTGTCCCAGTACAGCAAGCGGGACTATCCGCCCGAAGAGCTGGCCGAGAAGCTGACCGCTGAGCTGGGCGGCCAATACTGCGTCGTGTACGCGGCGAACGCCATGGGCCCCTCTGAAGATTACCGGTCGTCCGACTTCCTCGTCTTCAGCCCCAACGTTGATCTCAAAGCGTTGGCCGAATGCCTCGCTACCCTGTGCGACGAACCTTTCTCGTCCTGCGGCAGCGGCGAGTGTCCGGAATATGTAAACGAGTGGATAACGGCCCACACCAAAGGAGATGCTTGATGCACTGCACGCTATTTGAACCACTTGACCGTGGAGCGATAGGCAGCCACCGCTGGCTGCGACGCCATGAGATCGGACGTATCGGCCAGCCGAACTATCGGATGTTCGAATACCTCCCACGGATCAGCGTTGGTCAAGCGCGCCGCATTGTCGACAACGTTAGACGTGCCCCCGCGTCTGGCCCATTACGTGACCAGCTGGCTGAACTGATTCGCCAAGGTCTGGGTGTCCCGCAAGATCTGGATCGTCTGGCTGAGCTGCGCGATCTCGACATTGCACGCGACCCTGAAAAGTTGCAGGCACTCAACGCGTACCTTGACGGTCTCGACGCGTCAATCACAACGATGGAACGTTACATGAGCCCGTGGCCCTTCCTCCCCAGCGCTGACTGGGTGGCAGCGACCATTGGGCACGAAGCATGGCCGTTCTTCCGGCGCGAAAAGCCGAAGGGTCAAAGCGTCAGCGTTCCGGACTACGCGGCGTATGGCATTCTGATCTACATGCAGGACGGCGTTGAGTCGAAGACGTACACGCTGTGCGACTCGTATGTGCTGAAGCGTAAAAACGGTGTGGTGGCAATCCCCACGTTGTTCGCGCACCAGCAGTCACCCAACGAGCTACCTGCGGGTGCCGACCGTGCCAAGACCAAGCGAACGTACACGATGCGCTCGCGTATTCGCGGCACCATCGACGTGACGGGTGTGATGAAGAGCGACCGGAAATATTTTGCACTGTTCGGCCTGTTCTACTTCCACGACCGTCCGGATCAGGCGCAGCTGTTGAACAAGGCATTCAAGGTGGACGTATATAAGAACCTTGAGTCCGATGTGTTCGGACAGCCTGAGCGTGTCCAGAAACTGAAAGCAGCGTTGGATGAACTGCGCCCGCGTCACACGTTGGCCGCTGATTTCGTCGCACGTAACCGTGCCCGTGTCAGCAGCGGTAACCCGTCCGAAAAGTTGCTTGCATCGTTCGCACGTGCCGAAGCAGTGATTGAAGAGTTCGACCGAGCCAGTCGGCGTTACCATGACGCCGCTGAGTCTGCGCCACGCAACTCGCCGATCCGTGACCTATCGTTCTACGCGCTTGACGTGATGTTGCCTTCAACGTTCAAGCCGGAAGAGATTGAATGGAGACCTATCTTGACGGACAAGTACGCACGCGTCGCTGATAGGCTCTACGGCAACGACAAAACTGTAAACAAGTCGCGTACCGTACAATTTTCCCTAACGCCGAAAGGCTCCCGAATCTGGTAAGGAGATATACCATGTTGATGCTCATTATTGCTAACACTGAAGGACGCAACGGCGTTGTGGGTGTTCGTCCCATTCAGTTCAACAACGCACGTCAGGCACTCGAAGCTGTAAAGGGTCAGCTCAAGATGCACGTTGCCACCATCCATGCCGAAACCCTCAACATTGACGACACCATCCCGTTGGTTGTCGGCTTTGTTGGTCGGGGCAACGCCGCTGAGTCTGTCCTCGCTAATGTGATGACGGCTCAAGGGGACAACACTGCCGCGTTCCTCGAACGCTGTGGCGTTATCGGCGCGTATCACGTCCCTGAGACCGACGACGCTGAAATTCTGGCTGGCTACACCGACGCGGTATTCAACAACCTCGCCACTTACCTGCCGACCGAAGAAGGCGCACCCGGTTCCCGCGAGCCGCTGGCCGTTGACGGTCTGGAATTTCTGGCGGGCGCACCGCTTAACGTTGTCGTCCATGCTGACGGCGCGCAGCTGGGCCGCCCGTCTCCCCTGCAACAAATCGGCGGCAACTCTTACGCCGAGCAGGAAGTTGAAACTGAAATCGAAACCCCCGTTGTGGCAGAAGCCCAACCTGTAATCCAATCCAAAATCGAAACCGAGGAAACTGTCATGACCGCAACCCAAATGACCAAAGCTGACCTGATGCGTGCCGCTCGCCAGTTGCACGGCGATCTGTCTGTCGCCGTCCCCAACTTCCAGCCCATCGAGATCGCGTTCGGCGACGCTTCCCGCCTGCGCCGCTTCTGCGGTCTGAAGCTGACCAACATGGATCAGGCTACTCTGGACGAGTTGCAATCCCGCGCCGAAGAAGTTTGCCAGTGCCTGAAAGAGCTGGCCGCGCTGACTGCCACTCAAGATGACGAGCTGGAAGTCACCGCGCACGTAAGCGCTGGTTCCGACGATGACGACTTCGCTCCGGTTCCGGATCAGCAACTGGCTGATGATGACGACGAAGAGTTCGACGAAGTTGATACCGAAGTTGAGACCGACATCGAACCCACCGCTGATCTGGTTGCCGATGACGAGCTGCCTGTCGAAGCCGACACCTCTGCCGACGATCTCGACCTGAACGACATGACCGTGCTGGCCGAGAAGCTGCCCGCCGTGTTCCTGCTGACTCAAGGTCGTCTGGATGAAGTGGAAGGCGCGATGTCCGCCGTTTCCGAGTTCGCGGTGAACCTCATTACTGAGCAGGGCGGCGACTTCAACGACTTCAACGAATCCGACGTTGCTGAAGCCGTCGAGTCCGGGGAGCTGGTCAACGTCGTCACTCTGCTGGACGAATCCGACTGGCTGAACGCTGCCTCCTTCGACCTGCTGTACGAGCTGGACGGCGCACTGACTGATGCGGCGGCCGCTTCCGGTATCGACGTGCAGGGTGAAGTCGACCAGTCCGGTATCGATCTGGATACCGACGACGAAGAGATGTTGACTGACAACGACAACGACACCGACAACGACTGGGAAGAAGATGACGAAGAAGAAGACGAAGACGCTGAGCCCGAAGCTGATCTGCAAATGCTGCAAGTCACCATCGTTCCGCGTCTGGTTCTGAACCTCGTCGCCGACTACAACGGTCACGTCTACACCAAGGAGCAACGTCACGCTCTGATGGCGATGCCGACCGAAAGCGGTCGTGTCCTGAACCTCGCTTACGGTATCTCCGGCAACGACAGCAACAACGGATCCCAAGGTGCTTACGTCCGTGCCATCGGCCGTACTGCCAAGGCGCTGGGCCAACTGGCGAACGCAACCGTGCTGCTGCCGTCCAGCTACGCTGACGTGACCGCCGACAAGCTGGCTGCTGCCGTCACTGCCGCCGCCACTGGCACCGACATCAACGAGCTGCTGTCCAACGTGCTGGCCGACCTGCAAGGTATCGAGGTCGACGAAGAAGGCAACGTGATGATCGGCTTTGCCGACGACGAAGGCGACGAGACCGAGCCGAAGATTGCACTGTCTGACCTGTGCGACTTCGACGTCAAGTACAGCATGATGCGTGAGCACGACTTCGGGCCTGCCACCATCGAAGTTACTGCGCTGCTCAACATGCGTATGCCGATCCTTGGGTTCGCCAAGTACCCCGAGAAGATCGCCGCACGTCTGGCCTCGCTGGCTGACAAGCAGTTCGACCGTCACGGCGTTGACGTGTATCCGGCAATCACCTTCAACGCTGTTGATCGTATCTTCAACCGCACTGAAGAGTTCAGCGACCGCAACATCGCGTGCCTGCCGGAAGTGATCAGCGCGCTGATCGCACAAGTCAACGTTGAAGAGAGCCCGTGGGCTGGTGCAGTTGTCGCTACCCATCGCGCCGTGGTCGAAACTGGCGTGTACGGTATCGGCCTGCTGGTTGACGACTCCGAAGTCGAGCAGTACGTCCCGCTGCACGAAGTTGTCGACATCGACGCTTACGCCAGTGTGGGCAACGATGCCTGTGCCGTCCTGTGCACTCCCATCGGCGAATCCCTGTTCGGCATGGGCGGTGATACCACCATCATGCTGACCCGTGCCAAGGACGACTCCGAAGAAGAGGACGAGACCGAGCTGGACGACGCCGAGTAATTCTGTAAACGATAATTGTAGGGGCCGCAGTTTGGCCCCTTCTACTCCGAGGACAAATCAATGCAACGTATTTCCCAAGTTGGTGCCATGATGGCAAACTTCGGCGAGCTGCTGACTACTATGTCGCACGCTGTTGAAGACGAAATAAACACCGCGATTCGCGACGAACAGGCGAGCGCCGCTGAACAGCTGAAGCGCACGGTTGACGACGCCAACGCCAAGATCACGAACCTCAATGCGACGAACGAGTCGCTGTCTACGCAACTGCTGCGCAGCAACCAGCAACTCAAGGTTGCAGCCGACAAGCTGGCCGAGCTGGAAACCGAAGTCCTGCCGCTGGCTGCCATCGACGCCGACGACGTGTTCGACAAGCTGGAAGAGCTGGACTTGGTTGTCGGCAAGCCTAACGGCGCTGGCGTGAAAGAGTCGCGCGAGCTTATCCAGAAAGTGTGCCGTGACCTTGAACCGTTGCGTGCACGTTGCTCCCAAGAAACCCCGGCCCCGAAGCCTGCACCGAAACTTGCAGACGTTGCTGAAGCCGTGGGGAAAGCAAGCGGCGCTGCGGTCGCTAATGTAGAGGGCAACGCCGAGCCCGAGATGCCCGTCAAAGCGTAATGGGCAATCAGCAAGTTTTATCATCATCGTTCGCAAAAGGTTTCGCGCTGAGCATTCTAATTCTTACGGCGCTGACTTCTGCACTGTCACTGGCTGCCCTAGCCTGACACCGAATTCTGTAAATAGTAATTGTTAGTCCAACTCACAACCCCGAAAGGAATATCGTATGGCTATCGCCCCTAAGAAGAAGCAAGTTCGTTCTGACCTGATCCCTACCCGTACCAGCCGCCTGCACAACAAGAGCAGCGTTGCCGTCGGTGCTGCGGTCGCCAAGTTGTTTACCGTGCTGGTCACCTGCCGCAAGCCCGAGCAGTTTGCCGCCGTGCTGCTGAGCGACGATGACAACAGCATCATGGTGCGCCGCAAGAAAGGCTACGGCTCTTCCAAGGTTCTGGAAGTGATGATCAGCAAGAGCGACGTTCTGGAAATCACAGGCGCTGGCGTCGGCCACGAAGCGATCATCCGCGCTGTCGGCCAAGTGCCCGAGCTGAAGCTGCCGCACCAGAAGGTCAAGAACGTTGCAGGCTGGTTGATCTGTACCGACGCCGAGACTGGCGAGCAGACCCGCATCAACACCCGCGCCCAAGGCGTTGAAGTTTCTGTCGTCGGTGAAGACGTCAAAGAAGGCTCCGGTAAAGCCGCCCCGAAGACTGCCAAGAAAACTGGCAACGTCTCCAAGCTGCCGTCCCGCAAGCGCGAAGTGTAAGGCTACACTCCGTCCGCAAAAATCTGTAAACAATAATTGTTGGGAGCGCTGAGCACGGTGCTCCAGAATAAAACTGTAAACAACACAAGTAGGCAACACCGCCTCGTATCTATAAGGGAATTTCAGTCATGGCTAAAGCTAAAACCGCAACCACCAAAACCTCCGCTAAGTCCAACAAAGCCGCTGCTGCTCCGGTGAACGCCGCAACTACTCTGCTGCATACCCTGTGCCAGTCTCTGGCTGCTGCCATTAGCGAAGACCCGAAGATCGCCAAGTTGGCTGATTCCTACGGTCTGGGTTTGGTCGGTGAGGTAGCCGACAACGAGGAAGAGGAAGAACTCGAAGAAGAAGACGAAGAGTTCGAAGAAGAGGACGAGGAAGAAGAAGCTCCGAAGTCCAAGAAAGCCGCTTCCAAGAAAGCTCCCGCCAAAGGCGGCAAGAAAAAGAAAGCGCTGACCGCTGACGACATCATCGAAATTCTGGACGGCGACGACGCCGACGCTGCCGAGGCCGCATTCAACGATCTGGAAGACGAAGACATGATCCGCGAGATCGCCGTCACCCTGAAGCTGGTCAAGGCCAAGGCCGCTGCCAAGACCGACGCCGACACCCTGACCGAGATGATCGGTGAGCACTTCGGCATCGGTGAAGAGGAAGAGGACGAAGAAGAAGAAGGCATCGACCCGGACGAGATGTCCGAAGCCGAACTGCTCGAATTCGTTATCGAGCACAAGCTGGCCACCAAGGTCAAAGCCAAGAAGATGGACGAGGACGAACTTCGCGCCCTCGTTGAAGAATTCCTCGAAGAAGAAGAAGAGGAAGACGAAGACGAGGAAGAGGAAGAGGAAGACGAAGAAGAGTTCGACGACGAAGAAGAGGAAGAAGAAGACGAAGACGAATTCGACGACGAGTTCGACGAAGAATAATCTTCCTCCGGTCTGAAAAGTTTTCCAATCCGAAAACAGTAATTGATGGGGCGGCAAGTTCCGCCCCAACTTAACCCCCCCAAGCATTTAATTCTCAAGGAGCCTATCATGGCTAAGACTACCGTTGTTGAAACCGCCCAGCTGTCCGCCCTTCAGAAAACTCTGAAGTCCCTGAAGTCCCAGCACGCCAAGGCCCAGAAGCAGCACGACAGCTCTGTCGCTGCCCAGACCAAAGCTCAGGAAATTTCCTCCCAGTCGCTGGCTGCGCAGGAACAAAGCATCGCTGAACTGGAAGCCCAGCTGCTGGCCGCCAAGTCCGGCGAAGCTGCTCCGGCACCTGCTGCCAAGAAAGCTCCGGCCAAAGCCGCAGCCGCCAAGCCTGCCGCTGGCAAGAAAGCTCCGGCCAAAGCCGAGAAGCCTGCCGCTGGCAAGAAAGCTCCGGCCAAAGCTCCGGCCAAAGCCGAGAAGCCTGCTACCAAGAAAGCCCCGGCCAAACCCGCCAAAGCTGAAAAGCCTGCTGCCAAGCCTGCTGGCAAGAAAGCTCCGGCCAAAGCTGCAAAAGCCGCTCCGGCCAAGAAAGGTAAAGGCAAGGGCAAAGGCGACGACCTCGAATTCGATCTGGGTTAATCACCGCCGCGCAATGCCAGAGGAATAAACATCCTCGGATCAGGGGAGCAACGTTGCTCCCCTTTTTCTATTCTCTGCCTCACAAAACGGACTTCGCGAACATGGCCCTGCACCTTGAACTTCTTCATTCCACGTTGGATGCCGCAATCAACGCCCGGCGCACTCTCGAAACTCTCGATGTATCTTCTGCAATAAGCGGCGTCGCCAAATCCAACTGCGCACTCGCCAAGAATATCGACAAGCATATCACCGATGGGTCTGCCCATTCTCTGCTTGGTGCTCTCTTTCTCGTAAGCGATGCGGAAGCCGTAGAAGTGGCGGCTGGTCAGCTCCGCATTAGCGATCTGCCGCAACGCCATGCAGACGTTGCAGTCCATGCGGTGCATACCGCCAAGATGCGTAACACATACACTCGCGCTGAAGGTATACGCTGGCTCGCTGAAACCCTGTGCGACATCCCCAGCGTCGACATGTTGCAAGCGTTCAACAAGGATCAGCTGATCGCACTGCGTGACCTGATCGGGTTTGCCTCAGTCTCTGGTATCGCAGACGATCCGAAAGCCAGCGTGTCCAGCGTGGCTGATTCCCTCAAGGCGCTGCGCTACCAAGAAGGCGAGCACGACCACGACTGACGAAAACCGGACTAGGTTTCTAGCACGTCAGTTGGTATAATAAGTGCATGGGGACAATCACGGGTAACTGACAATGAAAGCTGAGATCACGAATGTCTACACGGACTTTGACGCGCTGATGCAACAAGTCAACGCATCGCTGTTCCGACTCTACGCTGTGCGATCCACGGACGGCTTGAATACGCCGCTCGGGTTCGTTGTTGTGTACGCCGACCTTAATCAGGCAACTGGCTTCTCGCTGCGCGTGACAATGTGTCGCGCTATCGGGCAAACCATCGAGCTTGTTTCACAGGCTCCGCTCCCGCTGCTGTCACTGTACGTCGACATCAAGCGGCAGGTTGAGGAATGGGATGGCACGCTCGCCACCTATCCACTCGCCCCTATTGCAGAAGATGACGCCAGCGACTATTACGGCGAACTCGAAACACCAGAGGATGAACTGACATGAGCAAAGCGCCAGTAAAGACGCGCGTCGCCAAAGCCGTGAGCAAGGCCAGTACGCAAGAGGCCAAAGACTTTCAGATCAAGGAAGGCGTCGCGGGCATTCAGGCTAAGCCGACAATGTACCTTGGCGAACTCGGCCCGCAGATGGCTTACCGCTGCGTCAAGGAAGAAGTGGACAACGCGTTAGATGAAGCGTTGGCCGGACGTAACAAGTGGATCGAAGTCTACTACGATTACGACGAGTCGATCACAATCGTGGCGGACAAGGCTGGTGGTATCCCAGTCGAAATGAAAACGCGTGAGAACGGTGACAAGATTTCGATCCTCACCGCTGCATTCACTATCACGCACGCGGGCGGCAAGTTCGAAGACAGCGCCTACAAAGTTTCGACAGGTACACACGGCGTCGGTGTCACTGCGGTGAACGCCGTCAGTGAATGGCTGGAAGTGTGGAGTAAGCGCAAGGGCAAAATCTATCACCAGCGCTTTGAGCTGGGCCGACCCGTGAAACCGGATCCGGTAGTGGTCGCCAGTCTCCCGAAAAACGTTGCTGCGTTGCTGACGTCGAAGGACTACGGCACTGTGGTAATGAACAAGTTGAATCAGTCCATCGTCAGCGAAGACGCGTCGAAGGGCAAGCTGCCGAAAAACTTCCGGCCCGCCAATCCCGAGTACAAGCAACTCGGCAACTGGCTGAAGTCGATCTCGGATCTGAACCCCGGCCTGAACATCGTGCTCACTGCGAAGAAGGGCGCGAAGTCGAAGACCGTCAGCTTCCTGAACAAGCTGAGTCACGCGGAATTCCTCAAGCAACACGTCGCCGACATTCTGGGCGAAGAGGAAGACGCGAAGTTCAAGCCGTTCATCTTGCAGACCGACTACGTGACGGCGCTTCTGCAATGGACAACGCTGCCCAACGTGCAACTGCGTTCCTCTGCGAACAACTCGCCGACCGCGAACGGTGGTACTCACGTCCGTGGTTTGATCGACGCGCTGGTCGAGGCCGTCAAGCCTTACGAAAACAGCAAGCACTTAGACAAGAAGAAACGCAAGTACGCGTCTGAGGATCTGCTGTTCGGTCTGGTCGGCTTCTTCGACTGGCGGATGCACGGCGCTGCATTCGACTCGCAAGTCAAAGACAAGCTGGTATCCAAAGTCCAGAACGAAGTCAAAGACGCGGTACTGCCTGAGCTGGTCAAACACTTCGCTGCCAACAAAGCGCTGCCCAAGTTCATCTTGGATCGTGCGGTGCAGGTAGAGACCGGACGTCTCGCAATGTCCAAGTCGTTGTCTGCGATGGCCGACGCCAAGCGCGCAACCAAGGGCGGGGCACTGCCGCAATGTCTGGATGCAGCAAGCACCAAGGACAACACCCTGCGCGAACTCTTCTTGGTGGAAGGGGACTCGGCGGGCGGTACTGCGAAGAACGCGCGCAACCCGGTCACGCAAGAAGTGTTCAAGGCGAGCGGTAAACCAGCCAACGCGCTGAACGCTCCGCTGGACAAAGTGATCGGTAACCCCGTGGTCGGCAACTTCCTGATCTCGCTCGGCGTTGACTTCAAAGCATTCGATGCCCAAGTGAAAGCACGTGTGCCGAACCCGACATTCCCAGTGGACAAGCTGCGCGTCCAGCGCATCTACTTCCTCGCGGACGCGGACGTCGACGGCTATCACATCAACAGTCTGTTCCTCGCGATCATCTGGAAGCTGCTGCCTGACCTGCTCTATCAGGGCCGCGTCTATGTTGTGGACGCTCCGCTGTATAACGTCATGCACAAGAAGAAGCATTACGGTGGTGCCACCAAACAAGAACTGTTGCAGAACGCGCCATCTACTGTGAAGCCGTCTGACGTTACGCGCGCCAAAGGTTGGGGTGAAGTGTCGCCCGAGATCATGGAAGCCATCGCGTTCGACCCGTCTATCCGTCGCGTTATTCGCATTCAGCCGTTCGCCAAGCAGGAAAGTTTGGCGTGGTACAATCGAGTGCTCGGGGACGACGCCAGCGCACGCCGCCAACTGCTCGGCCTGTCCAGCTAAGGAACATGTATGACAACTAAGAGAGTGGTGCGCCGACCCAAGGCCACCAAAGCTGCGAAGTCGACAGCGACCGAGATAGAATCCGGCACGCTGGTGAAAAAGCGCAAGCCTCTGCGAGCCAAGGCCACGGCAGCAACAGGCGAGCGCGAGGTCGGCACCGAAGCCCAGCTGAAGATGTCGCTGACTCCGACCGTCGACACGTACATCGAAGACAAGGAACTGCATGAATACACCGACCGCGCACTGTTCGAGTACGGTTCGTATGTCGTGCAAGACCGTGCGGTTCCCGAACTGCGCGATGGCCTGAAGCCGTCACACCGCGCGATGTTGTGGTCGGCCGTTGAACTTGGCCTGAGCCCCAGCGGTAGCTTTGCGAAGTCAGCCAAGGTTGTCGGCCATGCAATCGGTTCGTATCACCCGCACGGTGACGTCGCGTGTTATGATGCGGGTGTGTCTATCGCAAACTTCAACCCGCCTCTGCTGTGGGGCTCCGGTAACTTCGGCTCCCCAGTTGACGCACCCGCCGCGATGCGTTATTCGGAAATGAAGTTGTCACGCTTCAGCCAACTGTTCATGGCTGACAGCGGATACCTCAAGGCCGTGCCGTATCACCAGAACTTTTCTGAGGATAAGAAGTGGCCCGTCTACATGCCTGCGCTGCTGCCTATGCTGCTGCTCGCTGGCAACCCGACGATTCCGGCCTACGGTGTACGCTCCGGTAACCCCAGCTTTGAACTTGCTGGCGTTGCCCAGCTGACAATCGCGGCGTTGCGTGGTCGCAAGATCACAGCCAACGACATGATCAAGCGGCTGGTGGTGCAGCACCCCTACGGCGCTGTATGTGTTGCCGACGACGAGCAATTCGAGACCCTTATCTCGACCGGACGCGGCTCACTGCCGTTCCATCCGCAGATGATGGCCGACTACAAGCGCAAGCTGATCGTGTTGCAGAGCTACAGCCCACAAGTGTTGTCGAATGCCGTGTCCGTCGAGAAGACGATTCGTGCAATCGCCGACATGAAGGGCGTGTCGCAAGTGATGTCGTCCGGCGGCAAGAAGAACCCCGACGCGGGCACCTATGGTTGCGCCATCGCAATCACTGTTGGCCGTGGCGTTGGGGAAGACGAGTTCTACACTCTGGTGCAAGCTATCCGCAAGCGCCTGACCAAGAACGAGTCGTACCAGCTCGGCGTCACGATACGCAAGCTGGGGGAGAAGTCGAAGTTCAGCCACTGCGACTTCCCTGCGTTCATCAACAACTGGGCCAAGTATCGGATCTCGTTGGAGGTGGACTACCTGAACTACTTCAAGCAGCAAGCGCTCGACGCGCTCCACGTTGTGAACGGTAAACTTGTGGTTGTCGCAACCAAGGATTCCCTTGACCGCGCTATTCACATCATCCGCACCGCGAAGGATCCGAAAGCCGCGCTGATGAAAGAGTTCAAGTTGGATGAAGTCCAAGTCGAAGCCATCCTGAGCATGCAGCTCCGGTCGCTTGCAAAGTTGGTGCTCGACGAGCTGAAGAATATCAAAGCCAAGCTGGTCGCGGAGATCAAGGACTACGACCGTCGCCTGAAAGAACCCGGCCAGTCAGCCGCCGTGGACTTGAAGGAGCGACTGAAGAAGTACCTTGCCAAGCCAGACATGACTGTAAGCGGATTGCCTGTCTACACGAAGGAATAAAATCTGTAAACAGTAGTTTGAGAGGGTGGAGTTATTCACCCTCTCCCTTCTCGTCTCGGGATACTAATTTCGTATTCCCCTGACGCCGCCCACTTGGGCACTACGTGTAACCACGTCCATAAAGGAAAGACCCGATGTCTCTATCGCTGATGCAGAAGAACCTGACTCATGCTCACCAAGTCCTGAGCAACGGTCTGGTGTCTCTGCGCACCTCGAACAAACCCAGCCAGATCGCCCTGACAATCAACGGGGCCACTGCTGCGGCCACCGCTGATTTGCGGGCAGCGCCGAAGCAGTCTGTTGCAGTGATTACCGACCTTGCGGACGCGCGTGCTGTGCTCGACACAGTGAACAAGCGCCTGACCAGCCTCGCCAAAGTTGTGGCTGCTCGCAAGATTGCATTCGCTGACTATCGCAAAGAATGCAACTCACTCTCCGCCATGTTGGAAGGTGTCGAGTTGCAGCTGACCAACGCGCGCAACCTCATTGTCAAAGCTGAGACCGTGCGTGATGGAACAGCACCCGCCGAATCGATCACAACACCTGCATTCCTTGCTGCCCTGATCTCGACCGACTCCAAGGTTGAAATCAAAGAGCTGACCAAGCGCTGGTTCGCTGGCCTGCCCCGCTCTGAGGCCGACCAGTATGCCCGCCGTCGCGGCCCGCTCGTTGACCAGCTGCTGTCCTACACGGATTCCGCCACGGCTCGCCTCGTACTGGAAACCGTCAGCGGCGCTCTGCTCAACACCGCCGACGACGCGGCCAAGCGCCAAGACACTGAAAGCGTCGTGCGTGCCACCCAAGCCGTGGAACTCACCCGCAAGCTCGAACGCGAATATGGCCCGAAGCTGAGTGCCCTGAACATCCGCCCCAACGGCATCAAGATGATCAGCCTGCCCCTGCGCGTGACGTTCGCCCATCGCAGCATTCGCCCAGACACGCTGGCGAAGAACGGCATGAAGGCCCAGCCCTTCTCCTACGAGAAATTCAACAACGGGACTTTCATCGTCGAAGACCAATCGCTGATCGTAATGCGCCGCTCTGACGCAGAAGCATTCCATCGCGAATCCCAAAATGAGGCGCGGCGTTCGAACAGCGACCTCAAGATGCTCAAGAACCTCAAAGCCAGCTTGAAGAAAGTTGACACCGAGATTGCTGAGTTGACTGCCGCCAGTACGCAGCAGAAGAGCCAACGCGCACGCGTTGCAATCGCTGACCAACTGGCTGACCTGCGCGCTCGTTCCGACGAGTTGCAGAAGTCCATTACTACGGTGCAAGAAGGTGCGGAGGCAGCCAAGAAGCTGATCTCCAACAAGCACAAGCAAGCAAAGAAATCCTCTGACGAGATGGTGCGCGCGTATGCGGATCACATTCTCGACCTAGCCAACTCGAAGCTCTCCGTGGAATACGCGAAAGTTTCGGGCAAGCTGCTGCACAAGGTCAAGAACGTCGACTACGTGTATATGTGGGTCGCACCCAAGCACTACGTCCGAGCACTGCACGCGCTCTCCGGTGGTAACGGGGATCTTGTGACCAGCTGGACGCTCGCTTGGGCGTAACCACGTGTCTGATCTGAAGGCAGCCGCCATTACGAATGGTGCTCATACGCAGTGCTATATCTGTGAGCATTACTTCGCATCGATCCACTGGCACCACACTGTGCCGAGATCGTTGGGCGGCCACGCCGAACTTCAGATACCGCTCTGTGGCTCATGCCACACAGCACTGCACGCAAAGGCTAGTGCAGTGTTCGCTATCGTTAGAGGAACGGGCAAGAAGAAGGTAGTCGGGAGTTACTGGGCCAGAGTATCGGACGAACAAAGAGCCGAGCGATGGTTACGGGTATTAGTTGGCGCTATGCTATTCCCTCCAGTCGAGCGCGAGGATAAAACGACCGTGCTACCTGCCTTGACCGTAGACCCATATCGTCGATACGTGCTTGAAGTGATCAAGCAGGATGCGAATCTGAAAAGCATATCACAGGCTTTGCTTTTCTGTATCGACTATACCGCATCGAGTAAAGGACTTAACAATAATGAAAAAGAAAACAAAACAAGGAAATCAGGGAATAACCGTAAGCTGTGGTGACTGCGAGGGATTATCGCGGCGCGCACTGCACCCGGTTGGCGACGACGGGAAGGCTGCCAAGGTCTGCTCCCAAACGGGAACGTTGCCGGAAACCAAGCCCTGTGCTCGGTTCCGCCCTGACGTGTTTTCTTTGGATACGGACGCGCGTGTTGCTTTGCGTCAGCTGTCCAATCTCATAAAGAAGTTCGATCCACGTGACCTACGTATTGTGGCAGCAACCCTGATGAACGAGCACAAGACTCGCAATCACGGGCTGCGCTTTGGACAGCGGATGTTCGTTCGCTATCGCTCCTACGTTGGCCGTGACTACACCAGCAACTTCATGGCTTGCACCGTGATGGATGCTGGTGATGGCGTAGTGCGCCTGATGTCCAGTGATGGGCAGACGGCACTGACCTTCGACCTGCCAGCGTCCGGCACGTTCGATGGCCCTGTGCTGTACGATGCTCCGTCTTTCAGACCTCTACTGAAGAAGATGAAACGGGATAAGAAATTCTTCGACCCTCAGAACGAGACCAGTCGTCGCCTTGCTCCTGAAGAGCCAGTGACGTACAAGGTACGCAAGGAAGAACTGGGGGCAGTCATTCTCGATATTGAAGACGCGTTGCGATCCAAACCGAAGCGCAAACGTGGAGCACAGGGCGACCGCAATCTGGTTGACCTGCGTGACATGGTAGACAAGTTGGAGCGAGGTGAATTCCTCGGCCGCGTTGGTGACGAGTTCACTGACGACGATGTTCAAGTGCTTGGCGATTCCGCTTACCGTAAAGGCAAGAAAAAGAAACGCCCCGTCCGCCGCTCTAGCGGTGAACTCGAACTGTCCTCCCTTGTCTAACTTCAATCTTGAGAGCCTACACAATGCGTAACGACCTGCACACTTTGATCGCCGCCAACGAACTCGACGTCAACTCTCCGATTTTCGAAGAGGTGATTCTCTACCTACTGCGAGCCTACGGCAACCCGATCAAGGTGTACCATCAACGTTTTGCGAAAGCCTGCTCGTTCCATAGTGAACTGACTCCGGCGCGTTTCCGTACTGAACTGCACGACACTGAATACGTTGGTGTCGCGCTGAAATTCTTTGCCGGGTACGCGGCCCTCAAGTACGGCAAGGTGACTAACCGCCACCTTGTCGCGACTGCCCCCAAGTACGGCGTCAGCAAGTGCGACGCCAAGCGCGTGATTGCGATGTTCGGCCAGCGTCAGTACCTCAATGCGGTTCGCTCCCGCTTGACTGCTGAAGGCTTCACAGCCGAAAGCCTCGACCTCAATGCGTACCGTGATGCACTGCAACTCGGACACACTGTTATCGTTGGCCTCACCGACTCCATCGCCAAGCACGTGAACCGCAACCTGCGCTGGGTGGCGAAAGCCCACAACTGCCGGACTGCGGATCTGAACACTGAGATCACGGCGCAAGTGATCTCTGTCTACTACGGCATGCTGCCGACACACAAGAGTGACGACCACGTGCAGAACTATCTGTGCAGCGCCCTGCATAGCCGCATCAAGAACCTCGCCAACTACCACTCCGCTGAGAAGCGCAAGCGGCAGGTGAAGGTGACTGAGAACGGCGAAGTGCGGTACAGCCTGATTGAGGCGAGCGAATCGCACCTCAACAAGTTCAGCTCTGGCAGTGACTCCGCTGTGTCTATCGAAGAGATGGGAGGATGCGACGATTCGCTTGAGCTTCACAATTTCGAATTCACACGCTCGGTCGATTCGCTGTTCAAGATCGCGAAGTGCAAACCCAAACGCTTTGCCCTCTACAGCGTATTGCTCGGTCGGAATGTTCCGGCCTTCGCAGAGTTCCTGCGACAAAAACGACTGCTCCGCTCTGAAACCAAAACAGTGCGCGAGTGGTTGATTGATAAGCCTGTGGCATATCTGGCTGATGTCCTCGGTAAATGGCTCGGGGTCTCCCCCGCCCACGTCCAGAAGGGCATGACTGAAATGGCGATGATTCTCCTATGATGAATGAAGCAATTATTTTCTCGTTCTTTCGTAACGCTCAGACGCCTGACTATCGGCGTCTCGTAATCGCAACTGCGATTGCCGAACTGTCCACCTTGCAAGACCCTGTTAGCATGGGCAAGTTGTTGAACCGTCTTCAGAAGCAACATGCGTTTACGCCTGACGCCTGTGAGGACGCCATTGCCGCATTACGATCCGTAGCTGGGTTCAATGCGCTGACCGTGTGGAACGCGAGCAAAACCCAACTGATGCGCCTGAAGGCCAGCCCCAAGCTCGATGCTTGGATGCAAGCCAACAGCGTGATCGTTGATGGGGTACGTCAAACGCTCGCAGCTTAGGTGGATCGATGGAGCTACACTCACTAAACCTTGAGCTGCGCGCGCTGCGCAGCTTAACCGATGTCAAAGTCGACAAGCACTACCGCTTGTCTCTGCTCGGGCGACTCAATGCCAAACACTTCGGTGTGGATCCGACACGCAATGCCTTTGTGCGTTTGCAGCGTCTGGCCCGAGAAGACGGCGAGCTGCCTGACTGGGAAGCACTGTGTGAAGACCCCAGACTGAACGAAGAGGCGCGCGAGTTACTGCGTGACGAGGACGGCGTTAAGCCCGTACTGAAGAAGCACTACGACAAGTTCGCTAGGGCTATGGGCAAGTACAGCAAACGTCGCGCACTGCTCGCCATCTCTCGGATGATCAACGATGGGCTGAAGGAAAAGGAGAGTGAAGATTTTGACGAGGAAGATCTACACGCCCGCATAATCGAAGGCATGCAGAACATCGGTCGCGACGCAATCGCCGAAGCCAAGATCTACGGCTTTGGTGCTGGGCAACGCGGCTCTGGCCTGAAGCTGGCGAAGCAGGTGCTAGATGCTCCGAAAGAAAAGCTGTACCTGACGGGACTGACGGAATACGATCAGCGCAACTTCGGCCTGCCTACTACAGGCGTCGTGCTGCTGGCGGCCACAACCTCTGGCGGTAAGTCTGCCGTGTCCATGAACATCGGGCACGACATGGCTATGCTCAACGGGATTGCCGTCAGCCGGATCACGTTGGAGATGACGGCAGAGCAAGAGACCAAGCGCTATATGTCGGCAATGTCCGGCGTCGAGTTCAACAAGATCAAGAACGCGACCCTGACCCGTGCCGAGAAGCGCCGTATCTACAACGCCATGGAGAAGATTGACCGCGACTTGGAGAAAGCTGGCGGTGCGTTCAAGTACACCTCGCCCCCTCGCGGGATGACTATGGACGACGTGCTGTATATGACGGCAGCCAACAACGACCAAGTTACCATCATCGACTACATCGGCCTGCTCGAAGACATCGACACCAACAACCAAGCCGCAACCCTCAGTGAGGCTGTGCGTAAAGCCAAGATTCACGCCACTCAAAACCAGCGCCTCTACATCATCCTTGTTCAGCTCGATAGTGAGAGCGGTAAAGTCCGTTACTCACGTGGTATGAACGAGCATGCGGACGTGCTGATTACGTGGAGCTACGTGGATGCGGAAGTGCGCGCCACCCACGAACTGCCAATGGAAGTTGAGAAAGCGCGTGACGGCGAACTGTTTGGGTTCCTCGTTGCCGAAGACTTTGCGACCATGAGTGCGGGTGCCCGTGCAGCCAAGGCCCAAGCCAGTCGGGGCGACACGAACCGCGACGACATGCGGCGAGAGCGACCTGAAGCCAAAGACGACGATGCGCCTACCCCCAAGAAGAAAAAGCGCCCCGCCGGATCTGGTGACCGTGAACGCTTCAGCCGGAAACCCAAAGACAAGCCGAAGGCCCGTGGCTTTGGTGAATTGGAGTTGAGTTCAGTTGTTTAAGAAACGCATTGCAGAGTCGTGGCCTTCGGGTCACGACTTTCACGTTGACAGGGAATACATGCTCGACTTCTGGCCGCTCGATATTGACGTGGAAGAAGCCAGTGACCCGCCGCCCGTCAAACATGACCCAGCTCCATATGCTCCACGCAAACCCAACAACGAGATCGACCTGTCGGAAGATGTCGAGTGGTTGGAGCGAGAGGCCGGATCCACGATCATGGTGACGCGCGAAACCGAGGACGTGCCCGAGAACTTTATCTCCTACACCGAGGTAGAGGAAGAGGAAGCACGCAAGCGGATGGACGGGCTCACCTCAGAATTTAGAACCTTGCTCATGGAGCACGGCGGCCACAGCGTGTTAGCTGCTGACCGCGCCGCTTCAGAGTTCGAGGCAATCCTACTTGACGTGTTTGGTATAGAGGCAACTGTAGACCGCAACGTCGAAGAAATGTCGTCCCTTGTGCTCGACATGGAGACCCTTGGACTCTTGCTATCCAAAACAAAATTCATACCTAGCTCCGTAAAGAGAGCGACAATGCTACGCGCTATCGAGGACGGCTTCGAAACACTGAAGCAGAAGCGCGTATCGAAACAACGAAAGTTAGTGGCTTCCCTTATGAAAGCGAACGCGAACCTAGTAGCAGGCGCTGAGAACCCGGCCTCGCGAATGGCAGTGATCGGCAAACACACGTAAGGGCAATTCATGACACGATCCAAGAAGCCGGATCTGACCGCGCGCCGCCGTTTGGTAGCGCGCCGTTCAGCCGCGACAGATTTCCTGATAGGTCTGGGTGGCGCTGACGCCGCCACAGACGATGCTGATATGGGCGTAGACATTGGTGATGCGCAAGGCGTCCCCAGTGAGATCGGCACTGCAAAGTCCATCGACATTCGCCAGATTATCAAGCAAGCTCAGAAGACTCGTGTCCCCCGCGACTTGAAGTTCGACGACTCTTCTATGCCCGACGCTGCCAACTTCTACCGCTGGTGCACGGGCTCCGAATTCCTCAACGCCGAGCCATACCTTGAGCAGGTGCTGATCGGTGTACGTCTCTTTGGTGAATACTGCCCCATTTGCAGTGACACCGAGTGGATGAAGATTGAAAACCATGAGCCGCAGGAAGGCTTGGCCGGAATGTTGGCTAAGGTGGTGCTGCTCGAACATGGCGTGTGCCCCAAGTGTAAGGGTCGCCGCTCTGAGTTCTTCCGCACCAACAAGCTCAAGTTCTACAACGAACTCGGGGTGAACGCCGGACAACGTTGTGTGACTGGTGACCAGCTGCTGTCTACTGGTGTCGGCCTGCGCCGCGTGCGTGACCTGCTGCCAGATGCAGAGTATGGCGAGAACGAAGTTGAAGGTCTGACCGCTGCCCTGACCGAGGGCCCTCTCAAGGTCAACAAGATCGTGCGCATTGAAGCAGGTGAACGTCTGGTGTGTGCAACACTAGCCAACGGCACCGAGATCAAAGGCACCGCTACTCACGGCATCGAAGGCTGGGCCAAGAGCTACCGCCCGCTGCAAGACGCCGCCAAGTCTCCCGTGGTTATCGCCACCAATCACCACATCGGTGAGCCATTCCCAATTCGCGAGTACGCCGAAGGCATGGTGCGCCAAGGGGCCCTCCCCGAGAACTACAGCGCCAAGGCCATCCGCAACTACGCGATGATGCAGACAATGGCCCACGCCGTTATGGGTACGCTGCTCGTCCACAACAACGTTCCCTATGTCGAGGGCGGGCCAACACTTGACACCGTGTTCAAGTCGCTGACCGCTGGCTGCTACCGTGACAACAAGATGGTGCAGCTGCCCGACTACCTGTTGTCGAACGCTGCTCCCCTACTGCACACATTCTTCCGCACCCTCTTCCCTGACGACGAGATCGGCTTGTCCGTGATGGTCGACTCAGAGGAACTGGCGCGAGAGATTCAGGCCCTTGCCATTGCGTGCGGTTGGCCCTGCATGCGTGACGGTCACAGCCTTTGGCTCGACCAGTTGGCCTACAACGACTTCAGCGAGCTGCGCGAAACCGTGCTGCGCGTAGAACCCACTTTTTCAGCCGAGCGCTGGGATCGTGGGTCTCTTGCGTCTGCACTCGAAAACATTGAGATCGACAGCCCCTTGTACTACCTCAAGCGGCTGGTCGACGGCGATTACGCGGTGTTCAATGCTGCGGTGGCCGACATCGAGCCCGAGGACACTTGGACGTTCGAAGTCCCGAGCGGCCAGCGCTACATGATCGACAACATCGTGTGCGAAAACAGCGGCAAGTCCGTGGTGGTAGCAATGCTGTCCACGTACATGACGCACCGCGTGCTCAAGATGCAGAAGCCGACGCGCGTCTACGGTATCGGCGACAACCAGATCCTGCAAGGCACGTTCGTGGCCCTGACTCAGGCTCAGGCAAAGGACACGTTGTGGGAGCCGTACTTCGGCTACATCGTGGCGAGCCCTTGGTTCCAACGTTACCATGCGTTGATCAAGCGCTACGAATCCCTGTACGGTGTCGAGGTGATGAAGATTCGGGACACGTTCGTTCTGTATCGCCATCGCAACCTCATTGTGTTCCCAGCGGGCCCCGACAAGCGTACCCTTCGTGGTCGAACTCGTATCTTCTACGCGATAGATGAAATCGGTTGGTTCGACAACGATGCGTCCAAGAACAAGATCAAGACAGGCGCTGCCGAAGTCTCGATTGCGTTGGAACGTTCGTGCCTGACTGTGCGGTCGGCGGAGGGACGGCTGGTCGCCAGTGGCAATGACATGTGCTACACGGCATATGGCTTCAACGTCAGTAGCCCGTCAGACTTCCGCGACAAGATCTGTGAGATTGTCCGGCAGGCTGAGACCAGTAACAAGATATTGGGTATTCATGCCCCGACGTGGAAGATGAACCCGAACGTTACGCGGGAGATGCTGGAAGAAGAATTCCGCAAGAACCCGATAGCGGCGGCCCGAGATTATGGCGCGCAGCCGCCAGTGTCAGCGAACCCATTCATCTCGCCCGGTACGGTGGACGAGTGTATGCGTGACGTTGGCCGTAACGAGGTGGTCTACAACCAAGCTACCGACCGACGCAGTAATGGGATCTCGGTTGAGCGGACGGCCTACGGCAAGATCACCAAGATCAAGCAAGTCGACCGCCCCAGTGTGCTGGCGATGGATGCTGGGGAAACCAATAACAGTTTCGCGCTGTCCTGTATGTCGCTGGTAAATGGTATCCCCAGCGTTGACCTGCTCGTTGAGATCATGCCGAGCCCCGGCGAACCGCTCAACTACACGTTGATCTTTGACCACATCATTGTACCGATGATCAAGGCACGCAACGTTAAGGTGCTGCTCGCCGACCGTTGGAACTCCACGAAACTCCTGCAAGATGCGCTGGCCCTTGGGCTCGTACAGATTGCCAAGAAGTATTCGCTGAAGTACAACGACATGTGGGACGTCAAGAACCAGATGCAAGGCGGCACGTTCTCTTATCCACGTTCGCAGTTTGTGAAATCCGTAATCGAGCTGCTGCACGATCAGGACTTGACCAACTACCCGGCATGCTTCGCCAACAAACCTGTCGAGCACTTCATGTACCAGTGCGTCACGATCCAAGATAGCCGCAATCAGGTTCTCAAGGGCGTGGGGCTCACCGATGACTTGTGGCGAGCAACAGCGTTGGCGGCCTACGGACTCAACAGTCCGGACTACGCACCGTTTCTTGTAAATAGCCCTAACAGGCACATCGACCGGAACCCACAACGTCTCGGCGTTATTGGCAGTGCCAAAGCCGTCGGTACGGGCAGCGGTGCTCAGGCGCGCAGCGGAACGATTGGTAATTTCACAGCGGTACTCAGTTCAAGGAGAGCAAAATGACGAACAAGTTCAACAACCCAGCTGCAAATGTGCTGGCGGCGCGACAGGCGAAAGCCCAAGGGGTCGACATCGATCCGCGCACTACCGACAGCAACATGTTGTCGCAGTCGGCGCTCCACGTGGAGAGTGTGACCAACTGCCCGAAGTGCGGTAATGCAACTACCTCCGCATCGTTGGCTGGCGGAATCCCCGCCCGCTTCTGCCCTGACTGTTCGGTGACAATGCCTGTCCCGATGGGGGAGTAAGGCATGGGAATCTCATTCAAGGCACAGAGCGATTTCAGAAATCGCGGCCCTGCGCCTGAATCGGGTGGTAAGCGGCAAGTTGGTGTGGCGTCTAGCGATGCCGCACTCAACAAGCTGGTGAAGACGATGCGCAACCGTGCGCGGCATGAGCAGTACAGTGAGCGCGTTGCGTCCACTTCTGCCGCTGGTGCTGGCTCCGGTAGCGCAATCGGCAATACCCAATTCGGCGCAGTGGCACTGGACATCGACGTTGATCCGTTGCTCGAAGGCATGGCCTACGACACGGATGACAAGTTCCTCTTCAACATCTACCGCGACATCTACAACTTCGATCCCATCGGCGGGTCGTTCGTAGACATGTTCAGCACGCTGCCTTATTCGGACTACACGTTCGGCGGGGCCAAGGATGCGTTGCTCGAACCGTACTACGAAACAAACGAGCGCCTGAAGATCGGAAGCATGCTTCCGGCAATCACTACCGACCGGATGGTGACTGGTGCTCACGTGTCGTCGATGCTGTATAACAAGCAGCAGAAGAAATTCCTCGACCTCATGTGCCACCGTTACGATCACATCGACGTGTATCCCCTGCCGTTCAACAACCAAGACCCGATCTTGGAGTGGAACGTGCCGGAAGAAACGCGCACCGTGATGCAGCGCGACAACGATCGGATCAAACGCCTGCGCGAGTACATCGGCAGTGATCTGTGCGCCAAAATCGACGGCGGCGAGAAGATTGAACTCGACCCGCTCGGCACAATCTGGCTGCCCCGTCGCCCGTACAGTACAGGCGCAGGCCAATCTGTGTACCGTCGCATCCTGCCCGTGTGGCTGATCGAGAAGAACCTGTACCGTGGCACGCTGATAGAAAGTGGTCGCCGCCAACGTGGTATCCTTCACGCTCAACTCGGCGACGGGATGGAGTGGGAGCCCAGCGTTGAGGAACTGCAATACGTGACCGACTTGCTGTTGGCTGCGGATGCGGATCCCATTGGTGCGGTAATCGCAACTCGCATGGGCGTGCAGGTGAACGAGTTCCGTCAAGGCGGCGACTTCTGGAAGATCACCGACATCTGGGACACCACCACGCAGTACAAACTGCGTGCGCTTGGTGCCAGTGAAGCCTTGCTGTCGGGCGACGCTACGTTTGCCAACGGCGAAACCGGAATGATGGCGTTTATGGAGAGCCTTGCGGCTTCCCGTAATGACCTGACCCGCCGCCTGTTCTACGAGAAGATCTTCCCGCTGGTTGCCGTTATCAACGGGCTGGCCGTGAACCGTAGTGGCAACGTGGTCAAGAAGTCTGGCATGATGAAGGGAGATGCGATGGACATCATGGAGCGCATGCAAGACGGCTCCAAGTTGTTTATCCCGACCGTGCATTGGACGAAGAAGCTGCGTCCGGAAAGCGATCAAGGTCAGATGGAAGCGCTGCGTGCGCTGACCGAAATGGGCGTACCTGTTCCGATCCGTGCTATTGCGGCGGCTGGCGGATACAGTCTGGATCAAATGGTTGGTGACCAAGATGAAAACTTGGCTATGCAGCGTAAGATCTACGACTACCAAAAGCGCAACGCCGAGCTGAAGAAGAAGTACGGGCCGAAAGAGGAAGGCGAAGAGGGCGGCGGTTCGTTCTCAAGCGCCGATCCGTTCGGTGGTGTACTCGGCGGCCAGCGGCGTCTCTCACTGAAAGACCGCGACTTCGGCCACCTCAGTGAGATGCACGAATACGGGAAGACGGGCAAGAAGAAATACCTGTTTGACCAACGTGCCGCCAACGACCGAGCCAACAACGCGATCTACAAATCTGTAAAGACCATAGACAAGCAGGGAGCTAACCCTCTGCTGTCTAATGCTGCTGTTTCCCGCAAGGCAAGTCCGCGTGAGCAGCGTGCAATGCTCCGTCTGTATTGAGGGTCGTCATGTTCAAATCATGGTTTAAGAAAGGGGAGCATGACTCCCCACCTTCTCCAACTCTCTCGCTGCTTGCCGTACTCGCTGACGGGCCGGAAACTCCGGATCCCGAGTGGGAGCAGCTGCGGGGGAGATTCGTGGAAGCGTGCAACTACATCTATCAGGATCGTGGCACTGTCCATAGCACCTACCACAGCGCGCAACGTAGCATTCACGAATTCGTGGAACGCTACCTGCCGCACTGGTCACTGTCCAGCGACAAGCCTGAACTCGAAACCGCGTTCGTCTGGGCCATCGCTAAGGTAGTGTCGAGCAATGCGGTTGTGGCTTCCGTGGCGGGAATGCTGATTGACAAGTTCATTGCCAACGGTGCAGTTGTTGCCGCCCTGCGCACCAAGCTCAACCCTACGGGACTGCGCAAGGTGCTGAACCTTGGGGCATCAAAGTTTAGCGAGATGGAAGCCGCAATCTGCAAGCGTCAGGGTTTCGACTCTGCCGACGCGTTCGAGTTCCTGAATTTGCAGTTCATGCAACTGCGCCAAGTGAGCTATCTCAGCTGGCACAGCAGCGCCCCCAAGGAGCTGGCCGACAAGTTCCCCAACGTTGTTGCGTATCGCACTCTGAGAGGTAAGTGATGATCTCTCTGACGCGCGGCGCACTGGCCGAGTTCTATCAGCAGGCAGGAAACCACAACGTCTCTTTCGAGGTCGAGGTTCCTGACTCGCACGTGTTCGTCGGTATCCGCCATCCCATGTACGGGCAGTCTGGCGCTGTGCAAGGCACGCCGTTCATCGCCCTCATTAACCTGATGGCTCCGGATCCCGCCTCCAAGGTTCTCACCAAGATTGCAGACCTGCATTCAGGTGAAGAAGCTGCCGCGTTTCTCAAAGTCGTATCGGTCGTCGTGACCTCGCGAGAAGCCCGCAGCGCTCAAGAGTGGGCCGAATACCTTCAGGCCCAAATCGGTAGTAACGTCAAGGTATCTAACTATGCTGGATAAGGTCGAAACACAAGAGCTTGTCAATCTGCTGGTCACTACAAAGAACATGGCAGATACACACGTAGTCAAGGCACTGGTCTCCGATGTTCCCCTCAATATCGGAATCGCAATCTCCGAACTCAAGCAAGTGTTTGGTGACAAGGACATCCTCGTCATTACGGACGAGCTGGCCTACGCCGCCAACGACATCGCTTCTGCTGGGCCGGGGTACAGTGTCGACGGCCCCTCTCGTTTCTACTGCCAACTGCTGATGACCGACAAGGCAGCACTGGCAAAAGCAATCAACGCAATTATGGTAATGGAGAAATCTGTATGATCAAGTCGTCCCTACTCGAAGGTGGTCTGCGTCTGTACGAAGGCAAAGGTACTGGCCTGCACTTCGTGTTCACTCCGCTGGGTGAAAACGTGCTCGGCGCCTGCGAGAAGCTGCAAACTTACGCGGCTGGTGAAGAGCAGATGGAGCACGCTGTCGGCATGATACTCGGTGACGGCACCGCAGAACTCGGCATCGACTACCCGCAGTGTACCGAAGTCGTCAGCAACTGGGTGGAAGAACTCGGTCTCGAATTCGACGCGGCCCCGATGGACGTAATCGAGATCAAGGTCGGCAAGGAAGCCGTTGTCGTTATCACGGTCGGGGTCAGTGACCCGTCCGAGACGGCGGACTCTGAGTGGAACTAATCCGACCGGATTTAAGGGGGCCTTCGGGCCCTCTTTTCGTTTCCAGACACGTCACTTGCTGTCTGAACCTGCTCGCGTCTAACTCCGCCGTGTACTGCGCAATGTACGTAATCAACAACATTGCACGCGAAGAGCGGGAGACGCTGTACGCACAGTTGCCGCCTGAATCTGTAAATAGTCTACGTCGGGCAGTAAAGCAAATCGAGGGCGTATGAAATTCTTGACCTGTAAGTTGTCGAAGCACCGTGGTGTTTACGACATGGTGTTCTGCGACGCGGGTTCGGAGAAAGATTGCTTGCGGTTGCTTGCACCCGACGGCGTGATTGTGATCTTCGATCACGTACCGGATGGGGCGTGGGTCTATAAGTCGAATCTCTATCTCCGGCTCTATAAGCTCATGAACCCAATGTTCGATGTTCCGACCTCAGTGGTGTCAATGCTTAGCCCAAAGATGCTGCCGAAGTTTGATCATCCATTAGTCTACGATGGACAGTCGTGCCTCTACCAGTTGCACTGGATGCACGAATTCGAATGCCTGCGCACTCTCGTAGTCGGGTCGCGGGTGAATATGATGGCCGACGCGTTGCGCGCACAGGAAGGCGCAGCATGGTACGGCGATTATTCTGTCCACTTCATACGGGATGCTTCATGAAAAATGTAGTCTACCACATCCACGCCATTGACCTGAGCAACTGGCTGCACCGCGCTTACCACGTAGTGCGTCCGGAAGACATGATGGTCAACGGTAAACCAACTGGGGCCGTGAAGGTTTTCATCAACATGGTGGAATCCCTGCTCGGCAAAATCCGCGATACGAAAAAGAAGGGAGAGAAGCACCACCTCGTATTCGCCGTCGACTGCTCACGCGTTAAGAGCTGGCGCTACCTGATGGTCAAGCCGTGGGCTGAAGAGCGTGCCCGTGACCTCGGGGTGCCGCCGACGGAGCTTTACTACAAGGGCAAGCGCACCACGGATCAGGAGAAGCGTGATGCTCTCCGCTTCCAAACCAAACTGCTGTTGGAGATGCTTGAGACGTCCGGCTTTCCGTGCATCGGTGATAGCGACGCGGAAGCTGACGACATACTCGGCACCATTGCCCGCAACTTCAGCAAGAGACCTAACGTTGTCGTGCACCTCCACACACGCGACAAGGATGCGGCCCAGCTGCTGATATTCCCCAACACCGAAATCGTACACCCTGCAATCGGTCAGTCCCCTGAGCGCATACTCCGCAGCTCGCAAGATTGCATTGACGTGTACGGTGTTCCGCCCGAGCGTATCGTTGATTACCTCGCCATGTGTGGCGATGCTGTCGACAACGTTCCCGGCATTCCCGGCGTTGGTGATAAGACCGCAATCAAACTGCTTTCCAAGTACGGCTCGTTCTCGCAGGTTGTCGAGAATCCGGAAGCTGTGAAATCGGTGAAGGCATTGCGTGAAGGCAACCTGCCAATGAGCCCAGACATGCTGGTCGATCTGATCAAGCTGGACTGTCGCATCAAGTCGGTGCCGAAGAAAGCAAGCGCGTTCGCACGTGCGAAACTCACGGAAGAGCGGATCGCAGCAATGACTAAGCTGCGCCGTAAATACAAATTCAACTCACTGTTCGGGGCATAATATCATGGTAGACATGAACAAACTTCAAGAGCTGGTAACCAACGGCGTGGGCAGCAAGGTCGCAGTCAAGGCACCCAAGTTGCCGCGCGAAGTCACTGCCGCTACCTCTGCCGTCAAGCGCGGTATGGGCGAAATCCAGAAGGTGGCTGACAACGTGTTCATCTGCGTTGGTGGGATTGCGGGCACCGCAGTTCGCGCTGGCCTGATCGACGTTGCTGGTGTCGAGTGCATGCCACGCGTTAAGTGGGGCACTACTCCGAGTTCCAAGTTCATCGGACAGGACTTCCCCAGCGCCAAGGACAGCTACCTGAAGCTGACGGCACTGATGAAGAAGCACGCCGAAGACCAGAAGCAAGACTACGTGTCGATGGTGACTGGTATGTCGTTGCTCGCTCCCTTGAAGGTTGGGGCTGACCGGACTGATGCGCCGATGGTCGCCTACATGTTTGCCGACTATGGCCCGCACGGGGATAGCCGTGACTTCAGTACCTCGAAGGGTAATCCGGTTCCGCGTCCGCGCTTCCACCGCAACGTGTTCGACTCATGCTTCCGTGCCCTCGCCAATCAGGTGAAGACCCAGCCGAAGTACCAGCAGCTGGGCCGCCCTGCTCGCGTCGGGATCCCGCGCCTCTATGGTGCAATCGGTGGTGTGCAGTTCATGCAGCTGGTTGAACTCGTTACCTCTGCCGCCGAAGCGTATCCTGAGATCGAGTTCTACCTGTTCGCCTCCAAGAAGCCGGACGACGCGCTGATCTGCCCGACTGACATTCACCGCCAGCCGAAGAAGCGCCGCACTGGTGGCAAGCCCAACAACCGCCGTGCGCGCCCTGTTGCCCGTGGTGCGGTCGGGGTGTCCGATGGTAAATAACCCGTTCGTCGGGGGCCGCTGCTCATTGCAGTCCGTCCTCGATTTCTGCTCCGCTCACCAAGTCGGTGAAATCAAACGACTCTGTGCAGAGGTAGCCGCCGCATCGTCAACCCGAACCCTGACACGCAACGTCAGACTGGCTATCGCAATCCTGAGCAGGATGAAGGCCGCTAATTTACCAGTGCCCTCCACTTACTGCCTCACGCGCCGCCCCAAGGATGGCTACGTGCTACACGCGTTCACTTTCTACACGAAGGGAAGCACGTCGTACACGGCACTGGCTGATAAGACAGGCATCATCATTGTGCGCGACTTCCACAGTACACACCCGATGGTAATGCGCTGCCTACACAACCAGAAGCAGCACATGCTGGTGAGCGATCAAATTCCCGACGCCGACGAGCTGAAGGAACTTGACGAGAGCATTGTGCCTTGGTTCAACCAGTTCATGTTCGCGTTGCGTACACATATCAGAAGCGAAGTGCCGAAGATTGTGTACTCCATCGCAGGAGATGTAAGAGGGGATGGCTATGCGAAACGAAGTAGTGAAGAGATACACAGTCACTGCGGCCCAGTGTAATAACGTGCCCGTCGCGTTGGGTGAGTTTGAATACGAAGAAGGATCTACGTTGAGCATTCCGGTAGCTGCTATCGACTGGACTAAGACCAGTCAGGTGTTGCAGGTGGAAACAACCGACGGCCCCCTCACGTTCACTCTCACGTGTGCCCCAATACCTAAAGCCCTGCGCGATGTCGTCAGCACGGTGCGGGTAGCGGTGCTGAAGACCGATGCTGCGTGCCCGTCTCTGTTCAGGAGTTCAGGGAATGCTGAAGACCAATGAAGTAGAAACCAAGCTAAAGAAATGGTGCCAGTACGTTCATCAAACAATCCGGCCTATGCCTGAGAACTTGATTGACCGTTGCCTGTCGCTGACTTACTCGCACATCACGAGCTCGCCCGATAGACCGCTCAACGTGTTCGACGGCTTCAGCCTTAACGAAGTCGGGGAGACAATGTTTGGTCGCGCCATGACGCTGCGTGCACGCTTCGGACTTGCTAACTACAATGCAGTGGAAATCGGGATGCTACTCGACGTTCACTTCCTTATCGTGCTTGCTTTTGTCGAGCGCTACGGGATGGACTGGGGCATCAAGATGGACGTCAAGCTGCTGAAGAGAATGCGGGATAAACACACTCTCTTCCATTACGTGCACGACGAAATGTGGCATACTCCGGAGACCTTTCACCACGTGTATGCTACTCCGGTGAAGCAAGTTGTGAAGTGCCTGCAAGACGGGAAAGTTCCCGACTGCCACCGGACGTCAGACGTTGCACGGATGAAGTATTTCAAGCAGCAGGCTGAAGAGCTTGGTGTTGTTCGTGACGGCTTCGGCCCCGCAAGCAATTATCTACGCATGCCCCTGTATCGAGAACTGCACATCACGCGCACCGATCCTCGCAAGCGACCCACTCCGGTTGCACGCAAGGAGACCGCGTGAACGCGATAATTTGTGTCTAGGCACAAACCATAGGGGCCCCAGTGGCCCCTCTTTTCGTTTTGGAGCAAAATCATGGGCAAACCAGTCATTCGCTTAGGCGTCGATAAGTCCAAGGGCCACGGCTGCTTCCCGCCGACGCAACCTGTCTCCGCATCATCCAACGTTAAGGCCAACGGCATTCGCGTTGTCAGAATGGGCGACAAGTATTCACCGCATCGTTGCAAGAAAGTCGTGCACGGTTCACGCATCGCGCAATCCCCGTCTACAGTCAAAGTGAATGGTCGGCCCGTACACAGATCAGGTGACCAGATCAGCTGTGGGGATTCAGCGGGCAAGGGATCCAAGAACGTGAGGGCAGGATAATGGCAGCTCTATCAGACGTCAGCTTGGACTACGGGCAGCAGGCAGCGGACACCGTTACCGATGTTGACTCCGCAGTCCAGAAGCTGATTGTTGTTCTCAGTGTGCCGCGCGGTGCACGCAAGCGCTACGAAGACTTCGGCAGTACCACCTACACCCAATTGTTCGAGCCGTTCGATGACATCACCGCAGGCTGGATTGGCGTGGGCATCCAAGAAGCCATCGAGAATCCAGCCAACGAGATACGCGACCTGTTCACCGACTTGCGTATCTCAGTCACGCGCGGCCCGCAGACCTACTTCTGCGCGTTAGACTTCCGCGTCATTCTCCCGAGCGGCGAGAAGAGCGCGATGATCAACTACAAATTCCAACTTCAACCGCAGGGCAATGCCCTCAGTCTTCCGCGTCGCGTGGCCGGATTAAGGAGCAACAATGGCTAACCTAACGCAGCTGACAACCCACCGTCAGATCGTCGATTACATCTTGGCGAAGGCCAGCGAAAGCACCCAGTGGAGCGACAAGCAAGCGGCTTCCATGCTGGTGCTGTTAGCGGACGTGCTCGGTGACATCGGCGAAGCCAACTCCGCAGCAATCAACATTGCAGCGCGGGAAGCATTCATCCAGTTGTCGCGCCGCCAGTCCAGCACCTACGCTGGTGCTCGCTTCCTCGGCATTCCCATCAAGCGCAAGTCGCCCGCTGTTACCACGGCGCGTTTCACCAACGGTACGTCTGACGCAATCAGTTACGACCGTGGAACGCCGCTGACGGTCGGCGGGCGTAGTGCGTTCCTCACCCAAACTCTCAGCCTGCAAGCGGGCCAAACTGGCGACGCCACTGTTGAGATCGGTGAAGTCCGTGTCGAGAGCTTCACGCTGACCGAACGTTACGAGCTGCTGACCGTGCCGTTGTCCGCCACCAACTTCACCATCTCGTCTTACGAAGTGTGGACGGAAGACGCACAGGGTGCTGTCTATCCCTACACCGTGATCGACCGCGCATTGACTCGCGCTGAAGTCGGTGACCGCGTGGTGACTGACGTGACCAACGAAGATGGATCGGTAACCCTGCTGTTCGGTGGCCGATACTTCGGCTACGCTCCGGACAAAGACCACAAGCTGTTCGTGCGCTACCACGTAAGCGGCGGCCTCAGTGACAACAATGACAGCGTTGGGCTGCTGACTGAAGTCGTGGAGAACACCAACGTCGCGGGCCGCACTCTTGAGCCTCTGCTCGGTGCCGACGATGAATTGCCGTTCGAGTTCTACAAGCAGTTCGGCCCCATCCTGCATCTTAGCGAAGGTCGCCTGTCTCGCCCGGACGAATGGCGCGCTGCAATCTTGGCATTCCCCGGTGTGGCGGACTGCGCAATTCTGAGCCAGCGTGACGTTGCACCCAGCGACCCGACTTGGCAGCTGATGCTGCGGGTCTGCGTGCTGGCGGAATCAGGCTCAACGTTCGGTGGCGTGAACCCCAACCCGACCTCCGCTGCGTGGGAGCGACTGCTGGCAATGCTCGCCAAGTACAAGCCGTTCCACACTGTGCAGACGTGGAACCCAACGCGCATTCTGGTGCCAGTAGTCGTCGAGGTCGCGGTGCACGAATGGTACACTGGTGACCTGCGCGACGTTGAACTCCGCTCTATGCGCAAGATCAACGAGCTGTTCAAACCGCGTGCCGGAATCTTGGGCCGCATGCTGGCAATCGACGACCTGAGCGACTGCTGCCGTATCGAGGGCAAGCAGCGTCTGGATTACGTGGATTACGTGCGCGTGTTGTCCCCCGAAGAAGACCTGACACCGGGATCGAAACTCGAATACATCGGACTGCGTAGCGTGCGCGTGACCGTAGTCTACAGCAAACGAGGTGACTCTAATGCTTTCATCTGATCTGCCGTCGTTGGATGTCCTTGAGGAAAACCCGGCGTGGGTGGAACTCATTGACATACTGCGATCCACTAACGACACGTTGATCCTTCCGCAGATTGAAGCCCTGATGGCGGTGCGCAAAGTTGCCGACTCCGACGAGTACGCGGTGGCCGAAGCCAGCCTCCGGATGATTGGCATCAACATCAGCAGCGGGATCATGCGTAAGCAGGCCCTGCGTCTCGCTGCCGCGTTCGATACAGTCAACCAATATCGCCAAGTCATGGACACCGCGAACTGGGATAAGTTCGCAGCGTTCTTGATCGATGATCTGTTCAACGTCACTCGTCTCTGGACTTCAGACTACCGCAGCTTCTACGCTGCGCCGCAAGGCCGGACGATTGGCGAAGGCGGCAAGTGGTATCCGACCACCCACATGGAGCTGGAAGTCGGGGCCTCTGCTGAGAATGCCGGATTCGAACTCACCATTAGCCACAGCATGGTTCCAGAGATCATCGAGCTATTGGTTTCCGGCAACTGGATGAACGAAGACGACGCGCGCGAGTGGGCCACCAACCACGTCGGCCTGCAACTGAACAACGAGACGCTGCACAAGTCCTACGTGCGGGCCTACCTGTTCGGCAAGCGCATCACCGAATTCTTCTACCAGTGGGCACCCATCGAAGACGTGCTCGAATCCATCATCATTACCACACAAGCCAGCGCCAAGCTCATGTTCGGTGCCCGCTTGATTCACGAACCGTTCCGCTACAACAGCGCAGGCGGCAAGGCCATCGACTTGGGAGCCAGTGGCTTTGAGTACGGTGGCCCCGTGATTCGTGCTGGTGCCCGCTTCACCTTCAGCTACGTGACTCGCTACCAAGACGGCACGACTTCCGTCCATCAGGCTTATTGCGTGTCACCAGAGATCGAGTCCGCCGACATCGGCTGGTGCATGTTCAAGGTGCCTGAGTTCAAGAAAGCGATCCGCGTCGAACTCCGCTACCGCGATCAGTCGAAGTTCGTGGAGCTGCAACTGGAGTCCAACATCAACGTTGTGGATCCCGTGACGCTTTCGATTCGTGCGCAGAACCCATCCTACGGCGGACGTCGTGTTCCCTTCACGGCTTATGCCCAATACGCGGGAACCTCAACCGTGGACATCACGGAGGAAAGCGGCTTCCTCAAATGGGAAACCGACTTCGGTGTGTTCGAGGGCGCGACCTTGGTGCTGCCTAATGTGCTGGCCGACGGCGTTGCCAACGTTCGCTGCACTTACATCGGTGTAGACCGTGAGCTGGTCGCCACATTCCAGCTGAAGGTACTGCGCAACGTGGCAGAGCGCTACGCGGTGGAACTCGAATTCATCACGCCGCTGAGTGTGCCGCAGGGCCAGAACTTCACGGTGCTGACTCGTGCCAAGTTCAACGACGACACGGTGGAAGAGGTGCAGGCCGTCTTGTATTCCAGCACCAACAAGCTGGACATACAGGACAACACTGTCGTGACTTCCGTGCAGAGTACCGACTACATCGCAACCCTGATCGCCGAGTACCAGACGCCGGGCGGCCCACGCCTGACCAAGCGCAACACGGTACGCGTCATTGCTCGCCGTTGGGGAGTCGTGGCTACTAGAATCCGGGTGCCTGATCGCATCGTAGAGCGCGCAACCTTCATTCCGGAAGCTCAACTCTACATCGTGGATCTCGATGCGCCGCCCGCCGAGATAGAAGCGGGCAATCCCCTGTACGTTCGCGGCTGGCGTGCTGCCCACAACTGCCGTTGGTACGGGGTAACAGGCGCTGACTACGGTGCACTGAATCCCCATCCGGTAACCGGAGAGTTCACGGCACCTGTTGTTGCCGCCGACACCAAGTGCGGCATTGGGTTCACCGCGCAGTACAACACGGCGACCGTCTCTGGCTTCAAGTCAGTGGTTGTCTACGACGAGCTGTTGCAGTTGCAGACGCTTGATGTGCTGATGAACACGTTCATCGCCAGCCAGACCCAGAACTCGCTGCGCTCCATCGGGGAATGGAACTCTGGTGCCCAGACCGAACTCAACGCTCAGTACGAAGTAACGTTCATTCCTAGCGAGTCGAGCATTGCGCAAGTGAAGGCCGACATCATTGCGGAAATCGAACGTCGCTTGGCTGCCGGAGAGGACGCGTCGGATCTGAATCCCAACAACCCAGATTACTCGCAGTACGTGGAACTCGGTTTCCGTGACAGCACAGTCGAAGGCTACGACTCGGTGAAGGACGTGAAGTTCTTGCGCCAGCTGCTGGTGTTCCGTGGTACGCTGCATGGCCGCGCCCTGCTCACCGCCAAGTACGAGCACAATGGCAAGGTGCTGGTGAACGAGACAACGATTTCGCTGTCGCCGCTCCGCAACCGCGTGGTTGCCCTGCACATGGAGGCCCCGCAGGTTGTCGGCGAGCGCAGCCGGACTTTCGTGCGTGCGAAAGTCCAGTACGACACCGGAGACCGTGCTTACATCGGCGCAATCTGGGAGGCCGACTGGTATGAGGATGACCAGTACACCGACCTCATTACGTTCAGCGCTAGGGATTGGCCGGGTCTGGAGCTGGTCACCGTGTTGGAGAACCGCGAGCCCAAAGACTTCGACGACTTCCTGACCATGCAGGCTTCCCGTCTCCCAGTGTTTGCCGACGTGCGCTCAATGGAAGACCTCAAGTTGCTTGTGGCGGCTGGTGCTATCATGCAGATCGACACGGTAACGGAGCTGAAGCTGGCGCGCCTGACCGCTCGTTACTTCAACGTGAAGACCCACCTCGACATCACGGTAACCCCGGCGGTGCCGACGCCGATCAACACGATTACCAACTCCTACATCATCGGCCCCACCGAAGTGAACGCCGACCAGCTCTACGCGTCTTACGCTCTGGTGAACACCTACGCGATGACAGGCGACTTGGTGCTGTTGGATGGTTCGGAGATTGACGGGCAGCCGTATGAGTTTGAGATGGAGGTGTCGAGTGACTGGGTAATCATCAGCAACGAAGAACTTCAGCCTGACGGATCGTATCTGCCTGCTGCGTCAGCGTTGGTATCCATCGACGGGGACGGCTACATGCGCCCAATGCGTAACGTTGATGGACGCGTGCTGGTGCGTGCGGTGTTCAATGACAACTTCAACAAGTTCAGCCGTGACCTGATGGTGTTCATCCGTCGCGCCAACACATACCTGAAGAGTCTCGACATCCTCGGGCAATCCGAAGTAAGCGATTCTCCTTCCGGTAACCCGACCGTCGAGTACGTCGATGGCTTGTGGTACGTGCCGTATAACCTGCGCCTCGTTACCGCAGACGACGCCGAAGGCATTCTGATTCCGGCAACCGATGCTCTGTGGTCGCTGGTCGGCCCCGTCAGTATGTCAGGTGTATCGCTCGGTGAAAGCAACGGCCACCTGTATGTGACGAAGCAACTGAGTGACGCGCAGATCACGATCAGCGCCAAGCTGTCGTATCCGAAACCTGACGGCACGATGGAGACAATCGTGGGAATGATGACGATCATGGTGCGGGCGTCGCGCAGTATTATCAGCGCGTACATCGACTTCACCGATTCCAACATCGCCCCCGATACCGACATCCAGATGGTCATGCACTGGGAGCGGCGCAATCAGGACAAGGGCAGCTCGCTCAGTCCAGTGATCGGCGTTGGCTACCAGTGGGCGCTGCGCACTCCCATCGGTGAAGGCATCACGTTGTCTAGCGATGGTATCCTGCGATTCCGGCCGAGCAACGTTGCACAGGATGCAGTCGTGGAATGTACGCTCACCGAAGATCGCACCAAGATCGTGGAAGCTATTCGCGTGACATGTCCCGGTGTCGGCTACCCAACGAGCGTTGTAATCGAGGGCTTTAAGCGCGTGCGCGACGACAGCTCGATCCAGTTGAAGGGCATTGTGAAGCGTGCTGCTCGTCCCGAGACTGACGAGACTGCGAACTGCTTCTGGACGTTGCGTAACGCCAACGGCGACGAGGTGAACTACGCGGGAATCACAATCAATCCACGTAGCGGCATGCTGACCTCAACACAGCTTGCACAGGACGCCAAGGTCTACGTGCACTGCTTGTTCCTTGAAGGCAAAATCCGACTGGAAGCAACGCACGTTGTCGACGTTATCAGCAGCATTCCGTATTACGGGGAAGCAGCGTTCGGCGTCAACACGTTGGTGGAAGTGCTGGCGCTTGGTCGCCGACTCAACGCGCAGGGTGGCGGGAGCTTCATCATCGACGCGCGCGCCGATCAGTACGGCTACTTCTGTTGCCGTGAGGATGCGGGAGCCGCCGAGTTGATTCCCACAGCGTTGCCGAATGGTGTACTCAACACTGGTTACGAAGGTTGGGATGGTGCAAGCTGGACACTCAGTGACTTCAGCGGCCGTGGCCCCATCTACATCGAGATCGTGTACGAGAACATCACCGAACGTCTCGCTCTGTACCGCACAAATAAACGTGCTGCGATGCTCGCAAAGTTCACCGTCAAGTATCTCAAACCCTAATTTAGGGTAGATACCCGAGGAAACATCCATGTATGTAGAAACTCTACGATTGACCCCGCAAGGGATGCAGGCTTTCACGTCTGCTAAAGATGGTGGGCTGTACTTGCGGCCCACCCGCTGTTCCTTTGGCGACTACAAGGGAAGTGAGCCGACCGCAGTGCCCGAGACCCTGATCGGTAACAAGGTTGCGGAAGTGACGGGCATTCGTTTCCTTGAAGTGCTCGGAGGCAATCTTGTGCGCTTCACGTTCGACATTCCGACCAACGTTCCCGACCAAGGCGAAGCCCTTATCGGTGAAGTGCTGGTCAGTCTGGAAGACGGCATTCCGTTCGCTCACGTTGTGCTCGCCGAGCCCATCCACAAGTTCAGGGGGAACGCACACCGTGTAAGCCTCCTGCTCTACATGGTAGGTGAGCACGACATTGGCCGCGTGTTCAACGTCAGCATGGGGGAGCACGTTACGCTTCCTCAAGTCACGTCAGTCAACTGGCTGCCGCCGATTGAAAGTGGCATGACTGCGGCCTCCGTGATCGTCGCCGACCTGTTCACTACTGCTGACGGTGGCAAGGTTCCCGGCATGGCATTCCGCGCTGGCATCGGCGGTAACGCGTGGTCGTTCGCTGGTCATGATCGCGTGTGGAGTGATCCGGCAGGCACGCGCTTCATCTCCCCCACGCAAATCAACGCTGAAGGAATCGAGGGCCTGAAGGTCACCGACAGCATTATCGTCAGCGTGGTCAGTGGTGGCGGCGCTGGCTATTGCCGCTCAGCTGAATTCGACGGCAAGCTCTTGCAGCTTAATACCGATGTCCCCGAAATCCCGCTGTTCACGGCAACGTCGGTGATCGCAGTGTGGGTCGCTGGAACTGCGCACAGCTCTGGCGGTGGGATTCCGTTGCCTGACAACACCGACGACGTGCCGCCCGACTGGGTGCTCACGCCCGGCGAACCCGGCAAGCCTCCGGTGTGGTCGCCGCCCCCGAGCGCTGGCTCTAATCCGGCGCAGGGTGTGGTGCTGTACTCGCCGCCTTCCAAGTTGGTGAGCAAATCGCTGGTGACTACCGCGACACCTAGTTCGATGGTGTACGAAATGCTGGAAGCCGTGGAGACCAGTGCCGACGTCATGCTGGTCGTTGGGGGCGCAACGCAGCCGCGTACCGCATTCGACGTCAGCGAAGGTGATCAGCTGATTCTCAGTGAAGCGCCCGACACCAACATGGATCTCAACGCGCGGGCTTTCGTGCGTGAACCTACCACGGGCCATGAGCTGGAAATCACCGTGCTGACTGTGACAGGCGATGGTGGTTCCCCGGAGATTGATCTTGGTGCAGGCATCACCGACGTTGAGCAAGTCATTGCTGTCGTGAGTCGCTTGCAGAACCCTGTGACGGCCTACACGATTACTGACGGCAAGCTGCGCTTCACTGAAAACATTCCGGCAGGTGTTCAGGCCGATCTCTACTGCATGCGCCACAATGCCCGCATCGGGGCCAGCACCAAGATCATTCCCCACCAATTCCAGATCGACTTGGAGACCTCAAGTTTCCAACTCACGGTTGCGCCCGTGGCGAAGTCCCACGTTATCGTGATCGACACTGGTACGGTGGTGATGCAATCGGAGTTCCAGCTGATCGGTGACCACATCGTGATGAATACTCCGCTGCCTGCGCACAGCAATCGCTTCATCGAGATTTTGGTGTTCCAGAATCAGGTGAACAGCGGCAGCCCTGACCGCAGCCTCGAAGGCGTATTCACTCACGCGTACTTGACTCCTAGCGGGATTCAGATTGAACGTCACGGTCGTCCGCCTCTCAAAGTCCCGTGCCCGCGTCCTATCTTCACTGGGCGCGACGGTATTGAAGTTGACGACACGCAATACCCGCTCGTCCGTTTGAGCTACGCGCCTGACCAAGATCCTGCGGCCAAGAAGCGCACGCAGATCATTGCAGGCCAACGCAGCGCTAAGGACTCCGAAGAGATTGTCTTCACGCAGAAGATTCAAATCCCCGAAGACGTGTCGATGATGATCAACGCTGAGTTCAGTGCAAGTCTCGGGCCGGGTTTCTCCAGCGAACTTCACCGCGAAGCCATTGAGTGCGTCGTTGCCATCGTGGAGATTGGAGATAAGACCCCAGAGTATGGCTCCAATGCACGCGGTACTGGGCGCGCTGGTTTCTCTGCGCACGGTGCGTCAGACGATCAGGCCGTGGTCTACGCCGACCGTCACCTGACGTACTCTGCTGACATCGTTGCGAGCAACTATAAGGCACGTGCCGTTGAAGTCGTTGCCAAGATGCGCGTTACTGGCGCCAAGGTTTCGGCATACGGCAGCAACCTCAACGTGCAAGTGAACATCATGATGGCGAGGTAACCATGCCAAGCACTGATCAGGTAATAGCGATTGGTGGCACAGATGGCGACAAAGTTGTTGTTGGGCCCGACGGAGTATTGGAGACAACGCCTGCTCCGTCGGCGTCTGACCTAGTTGTGGTGCACGCAGTGTATGACAACGAAGCGGGAATCCTGACATTGGTTCGCAAAAACGGCGACACCGAAGAGATCTCAGGATTCCCAACAGCTGCGCAAGTACAGCCTGCCAAGCGTGGCCGCAAAGGTCGACGAGGTTTGGCTGGGCGTGATGGTCGCGATGGTGCTACCGGAAACACGGGCCCCGATGGGTGCGACGGCATCAAAGGCGCAGTGGGGGCCGATGGCGATACGGGGGAGGACGGTGAAGATGGGCCGGACGGCGCACAAGGTCTGATGGGGCGTCGCGGTATTTCCGGAATCGAGGGGTACGAGGGCGAAGAAGGGGAAGATGGTGACGAAGGCGTGGTAGGCCCACCGGGCCCGTCGTGCATTGTTGGCAAACGCGGGCCAGCGGGCCCTGCGCCGCGAGGCACTGTCGTCTATGGGCCGAACTTGCCAACGGATCCCGCCGTGTTTCTCTGGCTGCTGCCTCTCGACGGTTTCGATCGGCCGGAAGTTCCGAAGTGGAGCGACGTCACTGTGGTCGTCAAAGATCGCTCGGTGCAGGCGCAACGTTTCCAGCAGACCAACATGTTCTCCGCGCTATTCGACGTGGAAGCAACCGCAGTGGGTGGAAGTGGCGTGTACGAGTTCACGTGGATTGTGCCGGAAGTGCAGGGCGTCAAGTTCAAGCCTTCTGGTTTACGTCTCACGGTCGACTACTCACGCCGTGCACCGAACTCAAGTTACCCCGGAGAAATCTTTACCGTGAAACTTGTGGTGCGTGACGTTGCCCGACCCGGCAAGCCATCATTCTTCGACACTGCCGAAGTAAGGATAAAGGTGTAACATGCTATCTCGTTTGAACATGAGCATGATCACTGCACCCGCAGCCGCCGCAGGTAAGCAGGTGAAGGTGGAGGATCAGCGCCTCTCAACAGGTGATGTGCAATCAACTCAGCCCCAGAACATTAAGTCCGGCCGATTCGATCCGATCCTCGGCGTCCTCACGCTTGAGTATTACGACGGCACGATAACTACGGTCACGGGTTTCCCCAGCGAGAACAACTTGCCGCAAGGTCTACAGGGCGAACCCGGCGATCCGGGCCGTGACGGACGTGATGGGCGTGACGGTGCGCAGGGGCCCGATGGGCAAGCAGGGTGCGAGGGCCCCGAGGGTGAACGTGGTGCAACAGGTGCACCGGGCAAAGATGGGCGACCCGGAAGACCCGGCCCCGTTGGCATGCCCGGCCCTGACGGCAATCCGGGGCCGCGTGGACGTGAAGGCCCACGTGGTAAGCGTGGCCCAACGGGCCCTACTGGGCCGACTGGTGTTACGGGCCCTACTGGGCCGACTGGTAACCCCGGCCCTCCCGGTGTCGTGAACATCGTGGTGTCTGCAACCGACCCCGGCAACGTTGCGGCAGGAACAATTTGGGTTAACCCCAACGTGGATCAACCGCCCGTGTGGATTTAAGGAGTACGTGATGCAAAAGGTTAACGTCGAACAAATCGGCACTAACGCAGAAGGCTCGCTGGCGGCCGTCGATGGTGGCGTGGTGGTAACGCCAGCAGCAGAAGGCGCAGTAACGGAACCCAGCGGAAAGTTTGATGCCGTGTCAGGCCAACTCACGATCAGTCTCCCCAACATGGGGACTTTTGTCATTTCGGGCCTTCCAAAAACCAGCGACATGGGCTCAGGCCCCGCAGGTGCTGACGGCTCTCGCGGTCGTGACGGTATTGCTGGTTTGAACCCGCGCGATGGTCAACGCGGCCCCGATGGCTGCATCGGTGCTGACGGGCAAGAAGGCATGCCGGGTAAGGATGGCCCGCGCGGACGTGAAGGTGATCCGGGCGGCCCCGGCCCAGAAGGCAAGCAAGGTGAACCCGGCCAAGACGGTCGCTTTGCTGTCTACATGCAGAGCACCGATCCCGGCCCCGTTGGTGCTGGGTCTGTCTGGATTCGCCCGCGAGCTAAAGCAACGCGTTAAGGAGATACGATGGGTGACTCACTCGTAAGATCCCGTATGCGTATCCGCAACATCCTGAACAATGGCTGGGATGATCTTGCGGACTGCGAAGTGTTTGTTCGTGACCCCGATAACTTGGACTGGATACGCCTCGTCCCCGGCGACTTCAGTATCAGGAATCAGACGAACAGCGGATGGATCGACATTGACAACGAAGCAGAGCCGGACATCGACGACCCGTGCGCACGCATGACGATGCCGGGTTCGTGCAACGGTGGAATCGAAGATAAGGAAATGGGATCCGGTGACGGCTTTGGTTCGGGCGGCGCAGTGTGGGAGCAAGTTGCGGGTTATCCTGCTGGCTACGACATGCCTGACGCGGGCCTCGCTGGTTTCGGCGTGGAGCCCGTCGACATGTGGCCGACTGGATTTGCGTTGCGTCGCACTGGTGCCGAAATGGTGGAGAGCTATGACAACGCTCCGGTGGCTGCCCACAACGGTGACGCTTCCTACGCGAACCCAGCGCCCGCATGGACTTCCGTGTTCGGGCGCGGTGCGGCAATCACTGAGTTCTGCTACATGCTAGGGCAGACGCCCGGCTACGTGGATCTCACGTGGGTGTGCTGGGAACAGTTCGGGATGTCGGTCGACGTCTACTATCTGGGAATACGTCGTGGCACTAGCTGCGGTAAGAAAACCGGACGCGGACGCCTGCGCTTCTACTACGACCCAGCAGAAGGTAACGGCGAAGAGCGGATCATGGTTCGCGTGCGATGCAATGAAGCCGGACGTTGGGCGCTGCATTGCCGAGCACCAAGCGAGTTGCTTGCCTCAGAAGTCAACAACCTGCGGCCCGACTACTACAAGCCGTATGCGATCACCAGCATGCCGGACGTGTTGTCGCCGCACTATCTGGGCACTCCGATTTTCCCCGCGCCCTGTCACGCTGCGGTGTACGTGAAGCCCGAGCGTCTGTCGATGCGCGGCCACTTCGAATACTACCACCACGTTGGGGAACTCGCGGGCTGGATGTATCTGGACTTCAAGTCGTGGAACAACAAGGATTTCGTTGAGGTGTACCACTATGGTCGCCGTATTGCCACGACACTGGATCCAGAAAGCGGACGCGGTTACCTGAAGTTCTACTTCGACCCGACGCAGAACCAGTGTCAGGATATTGTGGTGCGTGTTGTTAGTGAAGATTTCGCAGAGGTGCAGCCAGATGGCAGCAAGCCAGATGCGACTTCCGTTTACTACGGCCTGTGGTGTCCGGAAACGCGCGGTGCCCGAGAGTTCCGCCACCCCTGCGGTGCTTACGAGGTAACGAGCGCGGGCCACCCGACCACTGAAGACAACTTCGACTTGCAGAACAAGTTCAAGGACGACGTGTGCGGCATCCTGATCAACTGCCAAGCTGGCAACCAGAAAGCGAAGTTCGAAGTGTTCGACGTCAACGACAACCTGTTGGATACTCAGATCGTGGAAGCCGGACAGACGGGCAACCTCGAATACTGGGCACCGATAGGCGACAGAGACGTTCGTTATCCTCGCGTTCACGTTACGTCTGGCATCGGCTGTAGCTGGCGCTACTTCGTGCACTGCGCCATCCAGAAACCTGACGTCGAAGTTCCGTCAACTATCATCCCGTTCACTTGCGTTGAGACCCCGAAGGCCGATGACCTGCCGGGCGGGAACGGCGCGTGGCGTCTGGTGGTCGATAACGTGTGGGCCGACTGGATCAGCTATCCGTGGCGCGAAGACTGCGAATACTACATCGTGGGAACGAACCATGACGACATCATGGTGCGCAACATTGTTCCGTATGCACCGATTGCGATGTCGATTGGAACAACGGAAGAGATGTTCTACGATGGTGGTGACAACGCTCCGCGTGTTCGTATGGGCCGTGGCAATCGCGCAGACCCTAACACTGGGTTCATCGCGTGGATGGGGATTCGGCAGGTGTACGAGCGGGAAATCATTATTTCCCCGGACACTGAGGGAACGGAGTTCGATAACAGCTGGCGCATTGTAGCGAATGGCAGTGGCGCAATCCTCGGCAGCGTTGCGTGGGAACATGGCTATGAATATTTCATATTCTCGTCCGATGACCACGGAGCCCAAGAGATTTCGCAGACGCACTTCTTCATGCCGCAGCCAGATCGTTTCCCCAAGTGGCCGACAGATGATGCGCGCTGGTGTATCACAACGTCTAACTCCAACGACTTCAGTTTTTGGAAGGACAAGACGATGCGTGCTTCTCGCGCGTGGGACACCAACTACAAGACCATGATGGTAATCCGCCGTCCGATCTTCGAATCGCAAGGCGACCTCGATTATTTGGGCTGGCGCGAAGACCTCTACGACCCGTGGGCAGAAGGTCACGCTGGACGTGCGTTCCCTTGGGTGGCCGGACGCGAATATGCGCTCTGGAACATTGCGAAGGACTACCGCACTGATCAGCACTCGATCTGTTCGCACAACCACATCGTCGGTCTGGGCAAAAACGGTATTGCGTCGTTCGGTTACGGCAACACCAAACTCAAGTACCCAGTAGGGAACGGGATTGAATGTTGGTACGATGACTGGTCGTGCTTCTACCTGATGTCGCGTCCGTTCGTAGTGGAAGGGCTCGATGTTTAACGAGGGGGCTTCGGCCCCTTCTTTGGAGAATTTGGATGTCAAACCTCTGCACGTTTACCAGACCACTTGCGTGCGCTTGGTCTGGGAACCATAACCCGTTAGCGGGCAAGGCATCGTTGATGGCGGACACACAACCAGCCACCAACATGTGGACAGCGTTCGCGATCCGTAACGAGCAGACTGCTGGCTACTGCTTCGGCTACGGATCAGCATTCATGAATGGATACTTCGATTCCAAAGACCGTCCGGTAGGCAACGGAATTTTTGGCGACTTCAGCAAACCCGAGTACCTGACACAAGGTGCTATGGTGCAGCTGAAGATTGCACTATCGTTGGCGGCACGCGTCGAGCGCGGATCCATGACGCTTGTCCTTAACGACTCGCCTGATTGGGCGAACCATCTCACCAACATGGACGGCAACGCCAAATCCTACGGGCAGCTCATGAAGTATTTGAGCGCCACGGAGCCGATGGCAATGCTGACCATGAACGAACTTCAAAACGGCGCACTCAACTACGACGGCACCGTTGCATTCTTCGAGAAGTTCAAGCGCATCATCATTCTGCTTAGCGGTTCCCCAAACTGGCTAGTAGGTGACGCGCTGTGTAAAAACCTGTCCGACGCAATCGGACGCGGAGCCCCAGTCGTCTGCGTGCACGCCGATGGGTACAGTTGGAATTCCAATCACACGTTCAACCGCATTTTTGGTGTGGTTGGAATGCAAGTGGCAGGTGCCAACTACACCCACCTTTACGCGGAAGCCATCACTGACTACAAGAACATCTATGGCGATGACTTGTCATGGAAGTCGATCACGTCACTGTACGGCGGGCGTCGCATGTTCATCTCTGGGGCTGCGGCGTACAGCCACTCGCGCTCCATGCCTACGGCGGGGCTCGACGGCTTCCCCGGCACGTGGGCTCAAGGTGTTTGTGTTGACGTGCCGTTTACCGACAGCATCTACATTCCGAACATCGTGGTGTTCCGGCCGAACTGTTGTTACAACGAAGGCGACGTGTACTCCATGGAGTTCGACGTTCCGGCCACCGTGGTAAAGCCCACCGACTTCAAGACGGATCTGGCGAACGGGATTCTACACTTCGACTGGTGGCACGAACTTCAGACCGCCGAGCACGCACCGGAAGTCCTTCACGTTCGGGCACGCGGGTGGCATGTGGGCGGTGGCATGACGTACACCACTAATGCCATCCGTTACCGTGGAAGCAAGTGGGATGCACAGCGCAGCTACAACGTCATGGTGTTCAGCCGTGCGACTGGCGATGTGCTGGACTACCGCTCATTCGACGTGTACGGCAACGCGGCGAAAGCCGCAGAGTGTGCGGCTTTCCTCAATGCGCAGGACGCCAGCCGCATCGTGTTGGTGGTGACCAGCGACGAGCCGACCCGTAACTTGACTGCCGAGTTGCAGAGTGCGCTGATTCGCATTGGTGCGGGGGCCGCAACGCTACGCAAAATGAAAGTGCGTAGTGCCTACATGCTGCTCGGTATTCCCGGCGTGCCCGTGGGGATCGAGCGGTACAAGGGGGCCATGGATGAAGACCCGAACGCCGTAGTGGATGCAGCGTTTGACTTCCGCCCCGACGGTGCCCGCCCCATCGAGCCGCGCATGTCGGACACCACAGGCAAAGTGATTGTCGCAACGTTGCAGGGTATTGCGGAGCGTGCGTTGTTCCAAGCCAACTGGGATTCGTACCAAAACCAGAAGGCCATCGGCAATCCGGCGGTCGCAGCATTCAACGCCCGCTGGGTGAAGAACGCGCTGAACTGGATTCGACGCGGAACCACGATGGAAGTTCTGTTCGTGCCGACCAAGATGGCGACCACTGGCGACTGGAATCCGATGAACACGGATCCCAACGGCTGCTCGTCCATCATGGACTACATCAGGGCTGCTGGATTCAACGTGTCGGTGCTCGACCACACCAAGATCAGCAAACCCGTCGCCAGTGCCTACGGCAAGTACGACGTCGTGGTGTTCTGGGCAGCAGGTGGTGGCTCCGATGATCCGGCGCGCATGCAGATTCTGATGCCTGTGCTGCAAACCGTGGTCAAGGGCGGCGCTGGGCTGTTCGCGATTTCTGATACCGCGCACCCGACGATGAATGCGCTGGCTGACATGTACTCGGTGCAAACGAACTTCGTTGCGGGCATCCAACCGGATTCCTTCAACGTGGAGCGTGCGCGTGCCCAACATGGTGACCACGTGATATTCGAGGGCCTGCAAGGCTCGTTCGCCAATGACAGCGCAGCTGGCGGTTTCCTCACCCAGACCCGTTTGCTTTGGCCGTACTGTGTGGACGGTGAGGCGTTGGAAGTTGTGCAGCTAAAGGAGAACGGACGTATCGCGCGTTTCCGCTACACCAAGATCCTCGACGGCATGGATAACCGCAAAGTCTTTACCCTCGACGCATGGACGAAGCTCACTGACCTGCGCTTTAAGAAGATCGACATGAGTGACACCGACAAGTGGCCGCTCACAATCGAGATGCCGTGCGCATTGGTCGATGACGTTCCGCAGTACCGCATCGACGACGTGGAAGTCGAGGAAGGTAACAGCGGCCACACTCAAGCAGTGTTCACCGTGTCACTTGCGTGGCCCCTGCGCGGGCGTCCCGCTATCATCAGCTGGAAAGTTGTTGATGGTACAGCAACCACGGCGATCAGCAGCAACGCGGAGAAGATGCCGAAGTCGCTTCTGATTGACGAGCATGGGAACTGGCACTCGGTTTACATTGAGTATGATCTGGTGCGCATTGCTGCTGATGGCGCGTTCCCCAAGTTCTACAACGGGACAATGCTGTCTGGTTCGTGGCAGCGCCGCTACTTCAAGAACATACTGGACTGGATGCAACGGGGTCGCGCGAAACGCCGTGTGCTGTTCCTTGGCGACCAAGCGGACGTCAACGTGAACTACGCGACGCTAGGCGCTAAGGGTGTCGACTTCGGTGACGCAGTGCCAGCCACTATCCGCGAAGCAGGGTACACAGTGGACTCCATGGTGTGGCAGAACTTCTACGGCGGCAAGCCCTCCGTTGATAACTTCCTTGTCTATGACTCCATCGTGTTTATCAGCTCTACGACTGGAGCCAGCACTGCGATTCCGCCGCAGTTCTCCAAGAACATGGAGGCCGCTGTCCGCAAGGGCATGGGGCTGTTCGCAATTACTGACCACGATGTGTTCACGAAATCGTTCACCAGCATCATGAACCGTTTCGGTGTCCGCATCTACAATGACCCGACTGAAGCAAGCATGGTGTACCTCGACCAGTGCCGAGCAGCGCTTGAAAACAAAGCGCTGCTCGAAGGCATTACGATTCCGGTATTCCAAGCGCCCGGTTCGATCTCGGCGTTCATTGTCGACCCAGCTGTTATGGCACCGCCTGATCTCGACCCGCCGTTCAGTGGGGAGTTGATCTTCTCTCAGAACGAGATTCAGAAGCAGATTGCCATCAACGTAATAGGCGAGCTGTTGCCTGAAGATGACGAGTTCTTCTACGTCGACTTGTTCAATCAGAGTCGCGGGGACATCATTAAGGGCCGTGGCGTTGGCACCATCATCAACGACGATGGCGATCTGTTCAACACCAGACAGCTCGACAAGATTGTTTCGTGGAGTGGTTACATTGCGGGTGGGGATTGGCCCACTGTACCAGACGTCAGCCTGTTCCTGATTCCTGTTCCCGCGAAGTACGGGCACACCGAAGAGGGCGGCACCGTCTGGATTTCTACAGACAGGGTGGACGTTGTTCAAGCTGACCGCAGTGGGTGGAACGCTACGTACAAGTTTACCGTGGGACGTCAGACGGCGTGCACCATTCGCATTGTCGACGATGACTCAAGCAACACCAAGATCTACAACTCCGCAGGCGGTCTTGTGTTCGAGTGGGGCTCGGGTGGTGGTGGGTCGTCCATGCAGCAACCGTTGTTGCTCCAAGCAGATGAATACACCGTTGTCTGCTGGGTACACAACGATGCGAACGGCAATGACTATTGGAGCAACCCCGGCTACTTGGGCGTCTCAATAAGGAGAGCATGATGGCAGCGTATGGAGTTTTAGCAATCCGCGACCCTGCGACAGGCAACTGGTACGATAATTTACGTGAACGTGGTTATCGTGTGCGATATTTGGATCCCGCGCTGGGATCCTTTCGCTGGGTTCTCATGACCGTGAACAACACGCGAATCAGAAATCCCGAGCATAACCCAGCTGTGCACCAACCAAACGATCCGGTGTATCCGAAATGGACAACTCCGGTCTAAGGAAATAGACGATGGTAATGCAGAAGATTAACACCTCCATGATCGACGCTTCCGCTGCGGAAGAAGGCTCGCGCCTTGAAGTCGCTGGCGGTGGCACTGCGGACTTCGTACCTCCCGGTGCTAGTGACCCGTTATTTGAAGGCGATGCCGCTTACAACTATGACCCTGAAACCGGAACGTTGACTGTCTCGTACCCAGACGGACGCCAGCAATCGGTGAAAGGATTCGTGCGGACGAGTGACCTTCAACAAGCAATGCGTGGTGCGCCGGGGCTTCCGGGTGCGCCGGGCACGCCGGGGAAAGACGGACGCGCAGGGCGAGACGGAGAGCAGGGCTGTCAGGGGCGAAAGGGTGACCGTGGGCGGATGGGCCCAACTGGTGGGACGGGCCCTCGCGGCTCGACTGGTAACACTGGCCCCACTGGTGATACTGGCCCCACTGGCCCCGATGGCCCTCCCGGCAAGGACGCGGTGAAAGCAGATTATACCGTCGTGCAGTACGTGGATCCCGATACCGAGATCCCATACGAGCAAGCATACTCCGGCTACGATCATGATGTGATGACTGGTCGCATTACGAACGGCGGGCGAGTGATTGCGCGTGCACTGCGCGATACTATAAACGTGACGTTCCAAAAGCCGTTTCAGAACCACGTACTGTCCGTGACCATTACGTTCATGGACATGACTACGAATCAAGCCAAGACGTTCAAGTTGTATAACCACGCGCGCAAAGATGGCACGTTTGAAAACAGCATGCTTGGTGGGTTCGTGATCAAGTGCTCGGGGGTGAACACGGCGGACTGGGATTTCTTCTACACCGCAATAGGGGATTAAAATGTCGAGCGTTCAGGGATTTGCCGCTTCCTTGTATAACCTCGCACTAGAGAGTGGGCTGCAAAACGGCCCACTTGTCTATCAGGTTCGTGCAGGGACGGATAAGTACGTCGTGGTTTCCAATGTGGAGCCCACGGAGTTGGTACTGCCGCTGAATATCCTTTGGGTGCATCTGGAAAACGGTACGCCTACGCTGCTGCGTCGCGTATCGAAAGAAGCTGGCTCCGGCACGCTTCACACATGGGCACCCGAAACCAACTACGATGCAATCTTCACCACGGAAAATGTTTGGGCACCCGAAGACCAAGTTGTGCGCTCCGCTAATTTAGTGGAAGGTGGGCAGCTAACTGGCCCATTGTATCCTGTGGCGAAAGACGTCTACGAAGAAACTGAAGTGCCTCCGGTTAGCTGGGTGCGGAAGTTCGTAAACGGCGTTCGCAACTCTCTGATGTCCATGTACCAGAACATGAACAACCGAGTGCTGTACGATGACCAGCGGATTCGTGCTCTTACGTTGCGGACGGAAGAGACGGTTGCGCGGGTACAAACGCTGGAAGGCAGCGCCTCCAACAACCAACATCTGCACTCGCAAGAGATGGAATCAGGCGTCTGGGTTGTCGACCACGGATTTGGCCCCGACATGATCGTGACCATTTTTGTGACTGACAGTAATGGGGATAATATATGGCCCGACAGAGTGCAAAGAGAGGGCGATACGCACGTAGTGTATTTCTCGCTTGCGCTATCTGGCTATGCGTTGGCAATTGGAATGAAGCCGTAGCTGGCCCGCGCACCATTCTCGTAATCCGCAGTGAGTCGGTTTCACCTTACAGCGGCACGCAGTATGGTGCGCAATTGCTTGGCAGCGGCTACACTCACGTGATTACCCTGTACCTGCCGAGTGCAGCGAACGGCAACACGTGGATCAGTGACCAATATGAAGCGCGTATTCTGGAAGCGGTAAAAAGGTGGCAACCAGAATTGGTAGTGTCTGCCGAAATCGACTTGGACAATTTCCCGACCTTGCGCACTGCCCTCGGCCCCAAACTTCGCACCGTGAAGCCTTTGGGGGTATTGGACGTAGCGCGTTCGTCGTTCGAGCGACTGCATAAGTTCCTCGTTACTACGGGGATCAGCGACCGCAAGTTCTATCTCCTGTACCGACCGGAGTATGGGCCGCTGTATGATGACGTCGCTCGCGAATCAGGGTTCAAGTCACTGGAGCCCATCGCGGTCTCCACGCTCGGCGAACTGAAGTCCGCGCTCGCCAGTATTCCACGCGACGACAACGTTGCAATCATCAATGCTTTGACGCACGTAGAGGACATAGAGTTCAACTACGCGCTGCTCGGCCCGAAGGTAGCGAGTATCATTCGTCGCACGGGCTTGCTCGACCTGAGTGTGATTGACAGTGCCCCCGGTGCTGTGAGCGTGCGACATAGTGCCGCACAGATCAACTTTGAGGCGAGTACCATCACAGCAGGTAACGTTGTTCTGTGTGTGGATCCAAAGCGTCTGCGCGCCCTTGGTCTCAAAGAGGTCTACGTTGTAGGGTTCGCTGACATAGATTCCATCACTCAATAATTTGAAGGCACACAATGGACGATAAAATCGTGGCCCTCGTCAGACGCGCATTGATTGTTGCCGCAATAGTCCTGCTCGGTTCTGTCGTGTGGACGGGTTCTCGTAGCCGTGAGCCCTCACCATCTTCAGCTGACGAGCAGGTGTTTTGCGCGTCGGCCATCTGTTTCTACGATTCGGTTAGAGGCAAGGAATGCCTCGACTTCCAACCTACAGTCAGCAAGCTCATTCCAGTACCGGACGTTCGCGGCGATAGCGTTCGGCTGGTAATCGAAGCGACTGGGAAAGAATGCAAGGAACGAAGATGATGGACTTCATTCAAACCCTGCTTAACGGAAACTTCGCTACCGTAATCTCGGTCTTGATCTCAGCCGCGCTTATCGCGTTTACGTGGTACATTGCGTTGCCTGCGATCACGGAAAGAAACCAACTGCGAGAGCAGCTGAAGGAAAACCACTCACCTGAGCGCGTGGAAAATCTGGTTGAGCGCATGTCCGAGGAACTAGCTTCGGTCACGCAGCAAATGACGGAGTTGAGTCGAGTTCTTGCAGAGATGCAAACTCACGCTACCGTTACCTCGCGTGCTGAAGGAACGGCACAGGCCGAGTTGTATACGCTGCTGGATGAAATACGCCAGCAGATGCACAACCTTGCCACCCGCTTCGTCAGCTTAACCAACACCGTTAACGCAATGGGTGGACAACGCCAAGTGCCGCGTTCACCTGACGGCCTTAACGTTCGAGGACTCAGATAGTGAGTAAATATCTCCGAAACAACATAGGCTTTCGCCGCAGCAGTGCAGCGCAGTATGCTGGATTCTATAGCGCTAAGTCCTATATGCTCGGGGAGATTCTTGATGGGCCCAAATCCAACATCTTCTCCCCAACGGCCCGCGAGATACTGCTTCAGTATTTCTCGGCAATGGAGCTTCTTCTCCGTGACATCGAAGTTGCTTTCATCGCGTGTAGCGATGGGGTGGTCTCTGATGTCGCGGTCTCGAAGTGTAAGGTGTCGGCTCGGGAATTCAGTTCGAGCCTGCACCAAATCATTAAAGATAACCCGCAAGACTTCGACCCAGTGTTTGCTGAGCCGTGGGCTGCGGTGGTCGCTGAATCTGCTACGCCGTTGCTGGATGCCGCGCGTGACCTTCTCGAAGGTGACATCGAATCCGCGTTCTGCATGGCAGTTGGCTTCTGCACGTCGTACCTCAATCACATCATGTTCATCTTGCATGAGCTGGTGTGCTTGCTAAATGGCGCGGCACCAATCCTGTACCTGAGTGACATTGACATTCGGATTCAGGCCCGAAAATCTTACAGCTTGTCCCGCGCCCGCTTGAACGTGTACCGCACATTCAACCTGCTGAAGGATGACGCTGAGATCAAAGTTCTATGCGAGTTCGATGACGCAAAGGTGCGTGACGACGAGCGTAGTTTGGTGGCGTACAGAGCACTCCTTGATTCTGTATCCACCTACTCACTGAAACTGTCTTAACGGAGAGACAACATGAACGTAGCTGGTAATCTGAAACTGCTGGGCCAAGGCCAAATCAAGAACTTCCTGCCTGAAGTTCTGGCCGTCGACCCGTCCGGTGTCGAGCTGTTTGAAGGTCGCGGCTGGTGGAACTCTACCTCCAAGTCTCTGAAGTTCTACAACGGCACCGAAGTGATCACTCTGGCCGTCGGTGGCGACCTGAGCGACTACATCCGCGCCGACGGCACCGTTGCCATGACTGGCGATCTGCTGCTGTCCAGCACTGACCAATCCGGTTCCGACGCCAAGGCCGCCATCTCCAAAGGCTACGCCGAGACCCTGCTGCAAGCCAAGCAAAACACCGTAACTGGTGCTGCCTCCACCATCGTTGCTGCCGACCTGACCGCCAACAAAGCGGTGATCTCCGATGCACAAGGTAAAGTCGTGGCCGCTGCGGCGACCGCTGCTGAAATCGAACATCTGGCTGGCGTCACTGCTCCGATCCAAACTCAGATCGACGGCAAGCAAGCTGCGCTGGGCTTCACCCCGCTGAACAAGGCTGGTGACAACCTCGACGGCGACATCAACGCCAACGGTCACAAGATCTCTGGTCTGGGTGCTCCGGCTGCTCCGACTGATGCCGCTCGTCAGATCGACATCGACAACGCGCTGTCCGGCCTGAACTGGCAAGAAGACGTGAAGGGTGTGCAGGCTGATGCCACTCTGGATCCGGGTACTCCGGTGAAAGGTGATCGCTACATCATCACCGACTCCGCTGCTCTGCACGCTGGCTTCGGCACCATCGCTGGTGTTGGTAACGGCGACATCGTTGAGCACGACGGCACCGAGTTCGTTGTTGTGTTCGACGTGAGTGCTGAAGGCGAGAAAGCCAACGGTACTCTGGTGTGGGACAACGGCACCACTACCTACAAACGCTTCCTGTCCGGCGCATGGGGTTCCTTCGGCGGCCTGAGCGACATCAACGCTGGTACTGGTCTGGAGCAGATCGGCAACACCATCAACGTCAAGATGGGTGCTGGTATCGTTGAGCTGCCGGAAGATGGCGTCGGTATCGACCTGCGCGCTGAATCCGGTCTGGCTCTGCTGGATGCTGGTGGTGCTGAATCCACCGCAGCCGATGCCAAGCTGACCGTCAAGCTGGACGGCAACTCCCTGACCAAGGGCGCCAACGGTCTGAAGATCGCTGCCGCTGGTGTTGGCGCCGCTGAACTGGCTGCCGCTGCTCTGGGTAACGGTCTGGTTGGTGGTGAAGGTTCCGTCGTTACCGTGAAAGCCAAGGCCGCTGGTGGCGTTGTTGTTGACGCCGAGGGCGTGTCCGTGGACAACGCGGTGCTGGAACTGACCTTCCTGAAAGAGACTGGCGACACTGCCGCCGACCTGAAGGTTACCGCTGTCCCCGCTGCCGACACCGACGTCGTGCGCCTGCTGGAACTGAACGCCGCCAAGGCCGAAGCTACCGCTGCCGCCGAGACCGTGAACACTCGCCTGACCAACAGCGAGTACGTTTACAACGGTCTGGCCAACGTGCAAGCTACCCACACCATCACCCACGGCCTCAACAACGCGTACCCGCAAGTTGAAGTCATGGACGCCGACGGCGCTACCGTAATGGTAGACTCCATCGTGCGTGTAGACGCCAACACCGTAAGCGTAAGCGTTCTGCCTGCTTCCGGTATCCGTGTCGTAGTTCGCGGCAACAAGAACTGATAGTTGACACGTCATGGAGGGGAGCGCAATGCTCCCCTTTTTAGTTTTCATTCTGCGGAGAAACGCACATGAAATGTCTAGGTAACGTTAACATGCTGGGGAACAAGATCCAGAGCATGTCCCTCGAAAACAAGAATGAGTATCCGGCCACCCCGACTATCGGATCTCTGGAACTCATTCAGAAGCGCCTGATGCTGTGCATCGACGTTGGCACGGACGCACAAAATCCGCTGCCGATGTGGGTTCCGCAGTCCAGCGAAGTGCAGATGTTCCGCTTCAACCAGCCGACCAACTCCACCACGTGGCTGGTAGAACATGGCCTGAACAACTCCACTCCTGTGTTCCAGATTTACGACGCGAACGGCCACATCTTCACGCCGGACGAAGTTGTGATCGTGGATCCCGACACCATCTCCATCTCGCTGAACACTCCGATGATGGGCAGCGTTACCGTCCTGTCCGGCACCATGTATGGCTCGCCTGCGCTGTCCCCTGTAGTGACCCAGAAGTTCACCGCTGCCACCACGTGGACGCTGGCGCACAACTTGGGTCGCATTCCCACTGTTCGCATCTACGTGAACGGCGCAGAAGTGCAGGCTCCGGTAACTGTCGACGCGAACAACGTCAGCGTGGACTTCGGCACCAACTCAGTAGCTGGTACTCTGCTGCTGTTCTAAGGAGGCGCTATGTCTTTTTCAATTCCGCGTGAGAAGACCCACCACCAAACGGTTCCAGCCGCCGAGTGGGACATCTATCACGGTTTCGGTCGCGAGCCTGCGGTCGACGTATACATCCAGCTGACTGGATGGGCAACGCCGCGCAAAGCCCTGCCGGAAGAAGTGAAGATCGTGTCTGCTAACGAAGTGAAGATCACGTTCGCGGGAATCCCAACTGCTGGTACTGCGGTACTGCGCTAATCAAAGTGTGGGGGCACGTCCCCCACCTTCTAAGGGACATGTACCATGATGCTCAACGTAATAAATTTTGCTGCCCCGCTGTTCACGTACTCGGAAATCGCTACGGCGCACGCCGGACAGAACCCAGCGAACGGAATGTTCGACGGGTCGCTCGGCAACGTGACGTCTTCAGGTTCCGCATACGGGGCGGTAACACTCAACGCCAAATACGCTGGCTGGAAAGTTGTAGGTTTGCGTTACATCCGCCAGAACCACAACAACAGTGTGAAGGCCGACGCAGTTAAAGACGCGCGGATCGAGGTGTTGGGTGAGGATAACGTGTGGCGCGTTCACGCAACAGTGCGCTTCCCATACGGGGAATACAACTCGCTTATCAAGTTGGAGAACAACCCAATTGCTCCGATTCCAGTAAACAGCAAGCGTCAGTTCCGAATTGGCTCCATCAATACGTGGGGCGGAAGCACTGCCACTCACTGGTGCGAGTTCCAATTGGTTGTCGGCTACTAAGGAGAGTCCATGATCATCTATGACCCTGCTCATGCTGCTCCCCTAGATGTCAGCCACAAGCTGACGGCACCACCAACGCAGCGCGTAGTGACTAACTCTGCGATTCCCGAGTCTGGTTTTCAACTCAACTGGATCAACGCGGATGGTGCGCCCGGCGCAGAAGGTCAGCTGTTCAACGTGCTCGGTGTCGATAAGATCCAGAGCCTGAAGGGTAGGCCGAACCTGTCGCTGTTCTTTGCGCCGCTCAACTTCAGCCGCCTGATTCACCCCGGCGAAAAGAAAGCGCTTCGTGTTTGGTGCGGTGGCGCAGGCGATGCAAGCGATAACGCGTTCATCCTGCGCCGCTTCATCTCCGAGAGTAACCGACCGCAGCTCAAATACGGCGATGCCGTTGACGCGTGGGGCTGGCAGTGGATGTACTTCGACTATGCTGCCAACGGTTACCTGAGATGGTGGGCGCAATACGGCGGCGACAGCTATGCAGGTTACCCCGGCGGGCCAGTCACGTTCGATTGTGCGACACGTCGAGCCTACCAACAATTCCAACTGGACTTGGGCCGCGATGGAACGGCACCACCCGCTGGTTGGGTCTGGGTGTAAGGAGAGACAATGCCTATTCTGAGTGGAACACCAATAGCGTGGAGCAAGGCGTTCGACGTTGAGCGCAGTGTGGATCTTTTCCTCGGCTGTGCAGCAACCAGCGTTGCCGAGATGCTGAAGATTTCCCACAAGTGCGTCGGCACCACGAAGGCACCGGAGGATGCGACGACCCAACTGTGCTCCATCAAGTTTGGGAACATCAAGGCCATGCAGCAGATGCCCAATGGGTTCAGCGCAACGCAGAACACTGTGAGCGGCTACAACAACGGCGTCATTGACTCGATGCCTATTGCCATGCTGTTCAGTGGTGGGCTGATGCGAGGCCACAAGTCAATGACGTTGAATCTGACGTACACTGGCGGTCTCGCACTCACTACCTTGACGCCGAACCTGATGCCGGATCCTGACTCGGGTACGTACCCGAGCGGTGCAACTTATAAGGTTGTTGCCGATGGTGCTACCGTGGCTGAAGCCAGCTTCGTCCCGTCCGCCACTCCACTCAACATTGCGGTGAACAAGACGGTAACGAACTTGGCTATCACGATCAGTATCGAGGACGGTGGCTGCCTGATGTGTAACTGGCTGCCGAACTCTGCGGTGTTGCAGAATGCGCCGTTCCCCTCTTTCGGCGTACTGCTGGATCCATGGGGTGGCAACTCCATCACACTGCCCGGTCTCACCATTGCCTACGGGGTATCGATCACTACGCTGCTCGTTACGCCAAACTTCGTGTGAGGACATATGATCGCAGATTACATGTTCAATAAGTTCACGGTTCCCGCAGGCTACCGACTGTGTGTCGTGCTCTCTTCGGGGCCGATGTCGTCAGGTGCGCTAGGGAACTTGACGGGGAAGACGCTTGCAGACATACGTGCACTGGGATCCACACTGGCGACTGCCGTTCCCAATGCTGACGTCGGTGCGTTTGGCTTTCGCATCGAGCGTAGTCAGACGTCGGCCTACGGACAGAAATATGTGCCAGCGTTTTCGGTTCCTAGCCAGTGCGTGTACTCGCCAGTCAAAAGCGGCACCGTCACTTACGTGATTCTCGTACTGCTCGATGGCAGCACTGCGGCGGCCAAGGTCGTGCGTTGTTATCAATGCAGTGCCGGACTGACTGGCGCGGAAGCCAATCTGTCACGCGTTACCGTCAGTGCCGAGGACAAAGCGTTCACCGCCAAGCTGGAACTGACTGGGATCCCCGGCCAGCAGATTGGGGCCCAAGAGAAAACTCTGCGTGCTGCTGCCGTCCCGATCCCGATTATGCTTCCTCGGTCGAGCGAAGATACGCTGCGGGTCAATCCCCAATCGCTGTCTAACATAGCTACCAGCGAACAGGTGACTAAGACCGTTACCGCGAGCGCAATATCAGTAGGGAACTTGTGATGCTATTAAACATAATGGTATGGATGCCTACGGTTAGAGATACCAGCCGCATACTTAGGCCCTCCGCAAAAGCACTGCCAATACTTCTATCAACCAAGATAGAGAGATCCTTGCACGGTGCGCCATCTGCTATACAAGCAGTACGCATCTCGCAATCTACCAGCGGCCAGCTACGCCCGTCCGCATCCACTGTGAGGTAATGTTATGGAGCTTATGAAAGAGACCAGCTTGATACAGTCACTTGTCAACCAAGTGTTTATGATCTTGTTCATGGGAGGTACTCCGCCATCGAATGCGGCGGAGTTGAACGCTGCTGTGCGTATGTCAGATTTCACCGATATGTGGAACAAGAGCCTTGGCTGCGCGTATGCTGGGGCGTCAAAGAACGCGCCCGCTGGCAGCAGTGCAGAGTACACAATGCTGCTTAGTCCAAGGGCAGGGTGCGGCCAGCTAAAGGGTGCGGCCAATCGTCTTGACGGTCTGTCTTTTGTAGGCACTGGTTACGCGGTAACTCCGGACACCATAGCCCTCGAAACAGCGGCGGGCGTTCCGATTACAGACTCCGGATGGCTTGGGCTATTCGCAGCGAACGTGCTATGTCGCGTTCCAAAGGGGGATGGCTTTGGCGCTGCCTCACTTAGCCCGCGCCAAATCACGGAATTTACACCAGTCGGTTATTTGGTTGTAGGATTTAACACACCCAAGACCATAACCGGGATCCAGTGCGAGCGTAATCCAGTAGGGTCAGCTTCCGCCTATGCGGTGGACTACTGGGACGGGTCTGGGTGGGTAGAGTGCGTGGCTACCAGAAGTTCCGCTCGGGGTTGGGTTGCCATTGCATCTCAGCCAGTCACTACCAAGATGCGAATCCGTGTTAGCGCTGGTGCTCTCCCAGCAGGATCCGAGATCACAGATAGTTTCGTATTCGGTGCGGTAGAAGCACCGGAAGTCCGTGCAGTCCCTGCGATTACTTGGGCCCCTAGTGGTGCCTATATGTAGTCGTCCGTCGGCGCCCGGTGCTGCCTCACCATATCTCGCACTTATAACCGAGGGAAGCATCAAGCGCGGAGGCAGCGTGCCGCTGTATGCGCTGACTGCGGCTGGCCCCGGAGGTAATGCCGAGCTGATTTTGACAAAGGCTTCTGGGCTTCAATCCAACGACACTCCGCAAATAACTGGTGTCTATATCCAGCCCGGCAACCTAATAGAGTAAAAGGACACGAACCATGATTGTATCAAGTGCAATGCTGCTGGCTGAGCTGGTAAGCAACCGAACTCAGAACCCTACATGGGCCATGATTCTGGCCTCTGGCAATCGCCCTACTCCGACTCAGCTCAGGAGTCTTATTTACGGAGGGTATGGATTTTACGTATCGGATGGGACTTTCAGCAATCTGGTAACTGCGGTTGGTGGCAAGCAAGTCATTCGCTTCGTCAGCCTTAACCCTGTAACTACTGAACTCACTCCGCAGAAACTGACCTTCAAACTGAGTGAGGTTGTCGCTAAGGGCTCCAGCCTGCAAAACGATCCTCCCACTTGGGGGATCCTGTATTTCGACATGCGCTCAACAGGTGCTGCCGACTTCCAAGGATGGCGCGCAGTCTACTTCACGGTCGGCGACGAGAACAGCAACGCTGACATGAAGATTCAGGGAGGCTTCATTCCGAAGGATAGTGAGTGGAAACCCAACGACATCACAATCAACTTCGCCGGACTGGCGTAACTAAGAGGACGTACAGATGAAAGCATTCGGTATCACTCTGCCTGAAGGCAGCAAGATCGAAACTGCACCGCTCGACAACAGCAAGCGCGGCACCGCATTCCCCTCCAATCCCCAGCATCTCGACATCTTCGAGATCATCGCAGGCGGCGCTACCCCAGTAGGCATCTATGCCTACAACCAACGCACCACTCAGTGGGTGCTCAAGGAAACCGTGTCGTACCCCTACGACGTAGGCATGTCTATCGCGGGCAAGCCCGAAGCTAACAAGACCGTGGCAATGGCCATCCTCGTTCGCCCCACGATCCTGCCGAAAGATTTTGTCGGCAGCAGAGCAGCGTGCGACGTTCCGGCCACTGGTGCCGTGGCGTTCCCGATCAAGTTGAACGGCGTTCAGATCGGCTCAATCAACTTCGCGGCAGGCGCAGCGGTCGGCACCTTCAGCTACTCCCCGACCGCAAGCCTGCTGGTCGGTGCTGGTGACAAGTTGACTATCAGCTCTCCGGTAACTGCGGACGCAACTCTGTCCTACGTAGCGGCAACCCTGATGGGCAGCCAGCTTTCCGCGTAAAGGCATCATGTAGATGGGGGCTTAGTGCCCCCTTTTTCAGATCTGCTCTGGGGGATCTATGCTTCTATCAGTTCAAAGTTACCAAGCGCCTCGCGTGCTGTCGACCATTGACGTCAATACAATTCAGGCAAACTTCAAGCTCGCTACTCCTGACCAGTATGCGCTGGATAAGGGTGGCACATTGCTGCGTAAAGTTGGCGGGGCGGCAGGCGATAGTCGTTCCTGTGAGGTGTTGGGTAAGCCGCGCCCCGGCAAGTTCTTCATGCGCGTCAAATTCAACGGCCCTAGCTACTCAGTTATCACGATCTCCAATGGCCTCGTCAGTCCGAACAACCAAGTTGCTTGGACAACGGGCTCGCTTGCCGCCAACGTGTGGCATGCAATCCGTATTGAGCACGTATCGGGCGACACCTACAAGTTTACGGTGAACAGTACCGTTCTTTATCAAGGCACAGCGAAGAACTTGACGTTCTATGGGCACAGCGCCGTTACGGAAATGGAATTCGACCTCGGCCAGTTGGGCACCGCTCTCCCCGCTGGGTTTGACTGGTATTGATTCCACGTTCCGTCATAGGAGGATTTATGTTTTTGAACGTCCCATCAATGGGGGCCACTCAAGCACCCATCGGCTATGCGGTCGACCGCTCTTGGATCGTGAAGGGCACTGGCGGTAACCGCCCCGCTGCCGTGGAGGGTTACGACTTCACGCTCACCGAAAACGATACGAAGCTCGTTGCCAAGATCAACCAGTATCTGGGGTTCCGCGTGCTGCCATCGCGGGTAGCCAAAGGCCGCAACCTTTACTTCCGCGTCTACTTCCCTTACAACATCCAGATTGCAGTATGGGGAGCAGGCAACGCGTTCTCACGTTGGTACTCTCCCGGCTGGCACACGGTTCAGTGCGAGTACATGCTGAATGGCACTTGCCGTTACACCATTGATGGTGGCGTGGTCTACACTGGCGCTATCATCGGGGCCCCAGATTTCTACGGAGTTGGTGTCGGCACCATCCTGTTCGACATCGGTAACCGTGGAGGCACGCTGCCTGCAAACTATGAGTGGTGGTAATCATGATCTTAGTCCCCGCGCACGTCACACCAGTGAACATGATCCACGAAGTAGAGGCCCCTGAAATGCTGCTTACCGTTCAGAATGCTCGGATGCCGGATTACTCAGTGCTTGATCCAACTACCATAATGCGTAACTGGATCAACGAAGGGCCGACTGCAAAATCGCGCATCGGGGACTTCGGTAGATCGATCACCAACTTGGAGAAGACCACAACTCTCATGTGCTGCGCGGTAGGCAAGCCCCGCCTCGGCAAGTACATGATGCGTGTAAAGTTCACTGGGTCGGGAACGTACTACTGCGCGGTCGTTGCCCTTAGTTCGTACTCACTGGCGGGGCGCATTGCGTATACCGACTACCTAGCGTTGAACACGTGGCATACGGTCAAAGTGGAAATGGGTGCTGACGGCTTGTGCAAAGTATACGTCAACAGTACGCTGACCTGCTCAAGCAAGCTAGTTAAGGATGTCGGGCTCTACGTGTTCAATAATATCGACAAGGTTGAGATAGATGCTGGACAGTTAGGAAGTCCGTTGCTGGATGGGTATGAGTGGCTGTAACCGCCCACGGTAATTTAGGGTGTCCACCAATAGGAGATAGGGAATGCAAGTAGCGAAACGTCATCAAACTTCTGGGATGCGCGCGGTGTGTGCCCAGATCATGCAGAGCGTGTCGGAAGACCAGCAGCAATCTCCAAAGCAGCTGGCCTACGACAAGTTGTTCCGTGACAAGTGCGCGGAGAACAAGGTGAATCACCCGTTCGAACTCGGCGAACCTAACGCGATCAAAAAGTTCTTCTCTGAGCTTCAGATAGCGTGGGCTGAGTACAAAGACAAGCACGATATGGTTGACTAAGGCCCGTGCTCCCTGCCGTGACCAGTGCACGGCAGTTCTAACATCATTAGGAGACCTATGAAATTCTCGGAACTTTTTGCATCGTTCACTGTGGAGCAAAGCATTTACATTCTCTACTGGATTGCTGGCATCGCAACGCATTGGGGAATGAAACTGCAACGCGAAGGTGTAACGGCCAAGCAATACTGGGCAAGCAAACCCCTCAACAGTATTGCCAGTATCCTCGTCAGCTTCGCGGTAGTGCTGAACTCGCTCTTGACGGGCGACAACGAATTCATGACTTACTTCGGCGCGGGTTTCGTAGCCGAGGCATTCATCAATCGTTACGTGGCTACCCAAGGAGGTGACCCAAATGTTGGAAAAGCTGAAAGCGTGCGGTAGCTGGCTGCTGGGGTTGCTCGCGCTGCTGGCTGCCGTCCTGTTCGGAGCGAACATGCTTCGTGGGAGAAAGCAGTCAGAAGCAGGCGACGCAAGCGCGCCCGCAGGCAAGGCCCCCATGGTGGAGGCGCAAGCCAAGGAGACGGACACGGTAAACATCAAGGTTGAGGAAATCAACGAGGTGAAGCCGCCCGCCAAGACTCCCAAGGATAAAAACATGGAGGCCATGCTTGAAGACTATGACCGGCTTTAGTGCGCGCGTTATCCTGTTCTGCGTAGTGCTGCTTTGCGCGGTGGCACTCAGTGCATGTAGCACTGTTCCGCAGGCAGGCCCCGAGCCCCGCACCAGTATCGAGCAGATCCCCGACATGAAGCAGGTGCAGGTTCCAAAGTTGGAGCCAGCGGCAAAGCCGAGGTTGGTGGTGCGTGAGATTGAAGGTGTGAAGGTGCCAACTCTCGGTAACGAGGGCATGGCGCAGCTGATAGACCTATACAAGCACGATGGGTATGCGACGAGCACCGCGAACTCTGCGGTGGAAGTTGCGAACGCCGCAATTGCGGAACGTAACCGACTGCTTGCATTGGCTAAGGCGGAAGAGGCGGAGGGGAATCGACTACGTGCTGAGTTACACGTCGAGAAGGAGGCGAGAAAGGACGAGCGAATGTGGGGCAACGTTGAACTCAACGCGACGCGTGCCCTGTTGCTGCTGTCCATTCTGGCCGGAATGTAGAAGAGGGGAGATCCAAGCTACTGGATCTCCCCTCTTTGCATTTAATCGTAATACGCGATCATGCGGATGCCGTCTTCGGCGTAGGTGGCATGGTTCCACATATCGGTGTCCGGCACGTTGGCGGCAGCGGCGGCCGCAGAGAGCAGCAGACCGTACACACCATCTTGGCCTTCGCTTGCCATGGTCTCGACGTCGAACACGCGGGCACCGCTCTGCGCGTCTGACGCTACCTCGGTGAAATCCGCGTGGTCGCAGGCACTGATCACCTTGTCGCCGACCAGCACAACGAACGACGCCTCCTTCGGAACTCTAGTTCCCTGCACCAACAGCTCGTACTGCTCAACGTAGAATGGCGACAGAGTTTTCACCGCGTCCGGTTTGCGGTCGAACATGAACTCGCCGTCGCCTGCAACTTCCAGATCCGGATACAGGTAGACTTGGGCGCTGGCCGCAAGTGACAGCTTCGTGGTGTCCAGCCCAGCGAACGGCGCGCTGTCCTCAGTCTCACCCGATACGCGGGCCCACGTGTTGATAGCACTCAACACGCTTTGCGACGTGCTCAGGTAGGGCACTTCTTCGTGACGCATCACGTAGACTTTTGCAACTACAGATTCCATGGCAGTTACCTTACAGTGGATCGCTCATGCGATTCAGGTTTACGATCATAGCGATGTTGTCTTCGGCACTAACGTGGACTTCCGCGCTATCGAATCCAGTATCCGGCAGGTTGGCCGCTGCATTGATTACCGAACGATACAGGCCGACAAAGCCGTCACAGTCGTCAGCAATCTCTTCGACCTCGAAGAAGTCCCAGCCGCCCCACGTGTGCTCAATCGCGTAGTCGAGATCATGCTTGCCGTACTGCTCCATGGTCTGCGGCCCGAGGAACACAGCGAACGAGCATTCGGTCGGAACTACTTCGGCACTCACACTAAGTTCGTGCAGCTCCAAAGAGAATGGTGACGGCGACTGTACGGCGTCCGGCCCGCGCTCTTCGAACCAGAAGCCCTCGACTTTCTGCTCTGGATACAGGTTGACGGGCACGGAGGTTCCGGAGTGCATGCTGACATAGCGCACGTCCTTGAAGTCGGTGCTCTTATCGGCCCACTCCTTGAACGCCTTGATTACCGCGTCCTGTGCTTCGCTGGTGCTGACAGTGTTGTCGCGCACGACATAGACTTGCATGTCTTTCATTTTCATAGAGTGCCTTCAGTAGATTGAAGTTATGTACTCGGCTGCACCGCGCAGCGACGAGTGACGGGGACGCAACGTCAACACGGAATACGTCGGGTGGTCAACGCGGTTTTCAACATTCCAGCCGTGCACGCCGATAGGGAACTTGACGTGGGGCTCAGGCACTTGCATTGGAATGATTGAGAGGTAAAGGACGTTGACGAACGGCATGGCCTGCTTATAGATTTCGGCCCCGCCGATCACAATCGGCTGATTGCGTGCAATAGACAACGCCTCTTCAATGCTACTGACGCAATCAACGCCACGGATCCGACGATTGGTCAGCACAATGTTGTGACGTCCGGGCAGAGGCTTCTTCGGCAGCGAATCCCACGTCCTGCGCCCCATAATGATCGAGCGATTAGCGGTAATTCCCGAGAACCACGCCAGATCTTCCGGAACGTGCCACGGCAACGTGCCATCCATCAAACCTATCGCCAAGTTATTGGACACGGCGGCGATCATATCGAGCTTCTGCATCTAAATCACCCCGTTACCCATGAAGTCCATGAGATCTTCGTAGTCGGAGATCGCAGCAGCCAGTTCCTCTATGCGTGCGTTGCTTTCGTCGTCCGTGTTGTCCAGTATGGCTTCGAGTTCAGCCAGCGCTGCTTGGTACGCGTCGTCGGTTTCAATCTTTTGCATCTATAACTCCCTTGATGGTATTGACGCGGTGAATCGCAAGACCCTCATTGCGGGCTTTCACCATCGTGTCCCAGAAGTTACCGCGCAGCGGGCACGCAATGGTCACGATGTCGCCGTTATCAGCACAGAAGATTTCGGCATTCCGTAGGCAGTCACCGTGGTGGTAGTAGGTCATCGCCAACGGCATTCCCATGATCGCAAGGTGCGGGCTGAACATCCCAAACGCTTTGAGTTCATAGTAAGTGTCGTCGAAGGTGTCCATGCGCGTTTTCGTTATGAGCTGCATCCGCGAAATCTCGGTGCGTGGGCAGCACGCGACAAACTCTTGTCCGAGATAGCTGGCGACGACCAGCGGCGGCAGTTTGGCAAGTGCGGTGCCAGCGTACTGGACGAGTGCCAGCTTGTATCCGGTTTCAGCCGTGGGGAACCACTTGGCGAAATCTTCGGTACACAGCAGACGCATCTGCATGTCGGCGCGCGGTATCTGCTCCCACTCCATGAAGTCCGCAATGCTCAACGTGTCATGTGCGTGATTGCGAATTACTGCGTTGAACGCCAAGCTGCTCTCTTCCGTAGCGCGTTCCCACTCTTCTTCCTTGTAAACCAGAATGCCGTACATCATAGCGATTCGTCCATGGCGTTGCGGATCTCCAACATCACACAGTTCTCGCTGTGCTCAATCTTGGTACACGGCGTCCGGAACTTTGCGATAGTCTGGCGTAGTGCACCAACGATCAGCAGGCTTACCGGGTCGGCGTGCTCTATCCAATATGCACTAGGGCTGAATGCTTCGGCGAGCAATTTATCGTAGTGGTCGTGGAATGCTGCATTCGGCTCAGGCCCCATTAGGAAAACGAAGCTGACGTCTTCCACGTGTTTTCGGTCGGCACGCAGCTTAAACACTTCGGTCACGTGCTCACCTGCCGAAGTGTCCTTGCCCTGCGCGTGGTACATAGTTAAGTTGGGGTGGCCCTTGAATGCGACCGACACTGAAGTGATTGCTTGCAGCAGCTTGTCGGTTGAGGTGTAGCCCAAGCCTGCACGAATGGGTCGTACAACAAACACGTTACTCATATCAAACTCCTAGCGTTTACGTTTCTGCTTCTTGCGCAGTTCACGACTACGCAACGCGCTACGCAAAGGGCGCAGCCGTTCTTGTTCTGCTCTGTGGGCCGCCCAGTGTGCCTGCTGCTCACGGCGGCGACGTTCAACCTCTTCTCGGTCTGGAAGTTTGCTGACTCCGAAGAGATGGATCCCGAGGCCGTCGCCGACCGCCATCATATCAATGGTGCTCAGGATGTCGGGATCTACTTTGGGGCCACCAAGTTCACTTAGCACCAAGTGCCATGCTGCTTTGCTATCCATTGTGCTGACCCCATCTGTGCGGGCGGTGGCCTTCGCGATGATCCAGCGGGCGCTTGTCTCCACGCTTGTAGTGGATGCCGCGAATGTCATACCACGCCGCGCCGATGCGCGTATACACGTGGCCTTCAATGCGGTCATACCAGATCACGGCTTCCGGATATTGGTGGCGCAGCAATAGGGCAAACCCATAGCAGTTCCCATTGGTGTAGAGATGCACGGAGTTGTTCAGTGACTCACGCACAGCGTCAATAAACTTGAGGATGTCACGGCGCTGGTGTTGCGTTGGCAGCCCGAACTTCCAGAGTCTGTTACGCCCAACGCTACGGCGACGTCCGTAGTAGCCTTGCAGCAGGTTCTGATCAGCGACTGGCAGGTACGGCACTCTTGAGAGTGTGCGAGCCGCTTGCTTATTGAGCAGCTTGTGTGCCGAGTGACGCGTTACCTTCAGCCACATGCGGAGCTTGGCTCGATACATGCGGCGATAAGGCATCTTGGGAGTCGGGTGCCGGATCATGTCGGAGCTGCTGTACGTCTGAAACGATTCATCGACACAGAGTTTAAGCCGCCCCTCGACACGTTCAATCCGGATGTCCAAGTGCAGCGTGTGGTTCTCAGGGATGTCGGCTGGCGCTTTGGTCACGGGGATCTTCACGTCCGGCCAGTGCGTCCACAGAAGACGCGGAAGTCCGAATGAAACAGTCAGGGGCATGGTGTTACCTCAGAGTAATGTTGAACACGTGGGGGTCAGCAGTACATTGGATGTTGGTCACAACGTATTGGCTGAGGTCGACGCCAGTTTCAGCCAGCACCTGCTGGACAATCTCCGGTGACAGCTCCATCTCGGGAGGGTTGGCTTTGGCAGCCCCTACCAGAGTTGCTAACCATCTGTCCATCACGTCCCGAACGGAGTCCGCAGCATTGTCGCCTTCTTGGAAGTCAATGATGGGTGCAGTAGTGGGGCACGCTTCAGTGAATGTGCCTTCGCGGTCGATCCGCCCGTGGCGTTGAGCCAGCAACGACTTCGCCATGATTTTCTCCAACTCATTTGGCTGAGCCAGTACCTGTGTGTCTCCCCATACTATGTTGGGGAGGTTGGTGAAGTTGATTGTGATTTCAACTTTGCCATCATCTTGTTGCTCGGTGCTCATTTGCGTTTCTTCCTTGCTGCTGCTTTCTGGGAGGCGCGCCGTTCGTGGCTGCGAATCGCGTTGCCTGTGCTGGGGCTTCGTATGGCTGCGGCTGCCGCACGTTCCTCAACGGCCACGCGACGACGTTCCATCTCCTGAACACGGGCGGCGTGAATGGCATGCGCTTCATTCAGCGCTTCTTGCGTCACACCGTACCCAGCAGCACCGACCGATATGGCAAAGAGTCTGGCGTCAGCGGTAGACATGCCAAGGGCTTTCGCGTACTCGAACACTTCGTGCTGCGAACGTGGAAGGCGTGCACCCATCGGACGTTCAGCCAAACCGTGCGCCTCCAAATCGTAGTGGCGGCGTGCATTCATCTTTTGCATGTGGATCTCCAAGGGGAGCATGGCGCTCCCCTCTTGTTTACAGTTTGTCAGTCCAGTATTGACCCGATAGTAAGGGCATCGAGTACGGAATCGAGAGCTTTGCCTACAATGCTCTGATCGCCTTTGGTCTCAGGCAACTTGCGGTAGCCTTTCTCCGTGTACTTCAGCTGCTTGTCTTCCAGCGCGCGAACGTTGTCCTTCTCCACCACAGCCTCTACAGTCGTATCCGGCTCTGACGCCATATCAACGCCGAGCAGCACAGGCGCGTTCAACAAGTCACGACGGATCCGAATGTGGTAACCGTGCATGCCTTTGGTGACGTAGTTCACTTCCTTGCCCGTGAGGTCGAGCCCACCGCACGCGGCTTTGACTTCCTCGACCACTTTGGGATCCAGAATGTTGGGGCCCTCGACTCCCGCTCGACAGATGGCTACCCACCAATGTTGCGCGGGGCCATGCAGCGGGTCGTAGTTTTCATCCGTGTAGGGGATCGTGGGCAACGTTACGAACTCGCTTTCACCCACGGGTTCGAAGGTGAAGTGCATCGTGCCCCAATCATACTTGGCGCGAGTGAGTTTGTGGTGTGCCAGCGATACGCCCTGCATTGCGGCGTAGCGGATAACAGACTGAGGTGCGGAACCGTCATCGACATTGAGGAACTTGCACTCTTCCTCAAGCTCGTCGTTGAACGGCATTGCTATGTTCAACGTGATCATGATTGCTCCTTACGCTCGGCACAGTCTACGGTGAACTGGCCGCTCTTAGCGTTCTCCATAGCCTGCTGCATTGCTTCGTTAAACTGCGGAGGCGACTTGACCAACTCTTCGAACTTGGCGTGCGCCTCGTCATCCAGCAGGATAACCTCTGGCGCTGCCTCGACCTCTGGCTTACTTGACATGGCTGCTCCTTAAATGCTGACGGGGAAGTGAACGTGCGGCTGATAGTTCTCGTAGGTGTAGTCGAACACCTTGAGCAGCTCGTCGTCCGGCAACTCCATGCAGTGCGCGATGAACTCGTCGAACCGGTAACGCGTGCCGTAGTATTTGTCGCAGCCCGCCCATTTGGTGGTCAGCGCTTCCGGTACGTTGATCTTGAGCTTCGGTGCATCGATCATCGCATCAGTCACGGTCTCCAGCTCTCCGAGACGCGCGATCTCGGTATCGAGTTGGTGCTGCAACTTGGAAATGGGGGCACCGAGCTGGTTCTTGTAGATGTGGCAGTCACCCATGCTGTATTGCAGGCCGCCCGCACTCAACTTGGTTTTCGATACAGCGGCAATGATATGCAGCAGTGTGGAGTACGACGCCCAGTTGAAGGGGCCGCCGAGTGGCGCGTCACAGCTACGTTGATACGCGTTCATGTGGATCACGTGCTCAACGTTGTGGAGACTGCGGTAGTGTGGAGCACCTAGCACCAGCTGGAATGACATGTGGCACGGTGGCAGCTGCATCTTCGGCAGATCGCGCGGGTTCCACGCACTGACAACCATGCGTGACGAGCCCGGATCGTTATCCAGCAGATCCAACACGTCACCCAGCTGGTCAATGTAGCCAGTCATGACCACGTTGTCGTATCCGGTCTCGCCTGCTTCATACATGCCCTGCTTCACGTAGCCCTTGGCGAGCAGCGCGTTATAACGCTCCATGTGTTCGGAATCACCAGTGAAGATGATCTGGGTGTCTTCAATTCTACGCCACTGTGCACCATACACGGGGCCCAGTTGGCCGCCAATGAGTTTGCGCGACGGGATGCTGTAGTTGTCCATCCAGATCTCTTGGCGGTTAAGGTCGTCGGGGTAACGCGCAGTTACCTCTTTGAACTGATCCATGAGGCCGCGCTTCTCAACCAAGCGAATGCGATCCGCCCACGTGAGTTCCGCCCAGACTTCGGTGCCAGCTTTCACCCACCCGTCCCAGATGTTGACGTTGCGGCTCTTCAGATACGCGATGTCTGTCTGTCCGCTACAGAACCAAAGCAGCTCATGCAGCATAGGCAGCAGGAGCAACTTCTTACCGCGCACCAGCGGCACGCTGACCGTTACGTCTGGGAACGTAAACGTAGTGTGCGGAATACTGAGGCGCTGGTGCTGACGTGCGGGCTTCAGGTAACCAGTACGGCGGATCTCTAACAGCATTGCTTGATACTGCAAGTCGACGTTGAAAACTTCGTGGAAGTCATCAGCGCATTTAAAGTCATCCATTACGTTAGGGCAGGTTCCGTTCATTTTGCGTGCTCCATGAGTTTAACGTTGTTGAGGATACGATGGCCGATCTTCTTGCTCAGCGCTTGCGACAGACACAGAACTTCGTCCACGTCTATCTGGCTAATTTTGAATGTGGCGTCCTGAAGGTGTGAGGTCAGGCGATAGTCGAACAGGTAGTAGAACTCGGCTATCCCGGCATCGTTGAGAGCCGTGAGACATTCGGGGCACGGGGTATCGGTGCACACCATAATGGCACCGCGTGCCTTGTCGCCCGCTTGCTGCAACGCTCTGATTTCGGCATGTACGACTTCAGGATTGGTCATCAAGTGGCCGTAGGGATCACCAGCTTGCGGCACGAAGTCCGGAGTAGCTGGGATCTCGCAGCAGTTGGTTGAATGGCCGGACGGCATACCGTTCGCGCCCCAGCCCAACACCTCGGGGCGATTTTCAACCGCGTCACGCGCAATGATGATTGCACCAGCTTGGCGACGTACACAGTGACTGTGGGTCGAGATCTGGAAAGCGGTCAACGCTGCGCTAACAATGTACTCGTGTTTCATAGTGGTCTCCATAAGGGGTCACCACTTGTTTACAGTTTTGCATAGGAGGTATGTATGCAGATCAGCGCTAACTTTAACCTGCGCCACGTGGTGGAGAGCGACACCGCTTTCCGCTTGAAGATTGACAACAGTGCTCCGCCCGCAGTAGTAAGCGAAGCGATCAACGTTGCGGTCAACGTTCTTGAACCCCTCGCGATCCACTTTGGGGTCGCCAACATTGAGATCAATTCGTGGTTCCGCTGCGAAGCGTTGGAGAAGGCTATCTGCAAGGATGCGTATGTGAAGTGGTGTGCGCAGAACGGCATGAAGGTCAACGACGTGAGCTGGGCGAAATACTTTGCCCGCAAGCAGCACCCGCGCGGCAACGCCGTAGACTTTGAAGTGAAGGGAGTGAGCAACAAGGAGTTGTTTGAGTGGTGCAAGGCCAACTTGGTTTACGACCAGTTGATCCTTGAGTTCCACAAGAGTGGGGATCCGCGTAGTGGTTGGGTGCACATCAGTTACGTGCCCCGCAACAACCGCAAGCAGGCATTCTCTATCGGGTAAAAGAAAGGGGAGACACCGCAAAGTGTCTCCCCTTTTCTTATTCTGCAATGCGTTGAACTTTGCAGTACAGCACAGGCGTCGGCTCGTTCGTGAGCGGCTGTGCGTTACGTACCGGATACATGAACACCTTGCCTGAGTTGTTGTCGGTGGCGTAGATCTGGAACGTGCGGTGCTTCTGCGACGCGATGGTGTAGAGCGGAGCACCAATGACCGGAGGCTTCTCGCGCAACAGTCGGATACTCTCTTTCTCGTCGGCGCTCAGGGCCGGGAACTTGAAGTCGATCAGCGCCTTGGTCTGCGCCCACTTGGCGGAAACCTTGACGTTGTTGACCCCAATGTTATGCAGCCACTGATACACTCGACGCACGGCCCCATACACATCATCACGACCTACGCGGCCGCCAACGATGTCGAATACCAGACCCTTGGTGGTCGGGCGCGGTTTCAGATGTCCGCTGAAGAAGCCTTCATTGAACAGCTTGGTGATCGCCAGCCGTGTTTCCGCAGGGTCGAAGTCGCTCCAACTGACGTTGATGTCGTCGGGGTCGATGTCCGTCCATGGCCGCTCTTCGCGCACGTCGTCTGACCCGATGGGCGACACGTAGGAAACCATGCGCACGAACGTTGCCTTCGACTTGATTTCCGCAGTAGACATGGCGACCGCGCGCTTGTTGATCTGCGTGACCAGCGGAGATTGCCGCACGATCTTGTAGAGTTCAACCTTACCTGCTTTCGTCATGGAATCGCCAGCAGCCTGACGCAACGTGTCGAGCTGGCGGGTGAGTGCTGCGCGTGTCGGTGCGTACACCACCCAGCTGTCTTTCGCGTGCTGCTCATGCGGAGTAACAGCGAGGAAGCCGTAATCGGAATCCGCAATGGTCTTCGGCGACGGGATGGTCGTGGTACGTGGGCCGACGGTCGGGCTCGTTACCGGGACAGTCACGCGTGTGGTAGCTTTCTCGATCTCAGCCAACTGCTTTTCAGCACCCTGCTTACTGGTGTAGCCAAGCTCTTTCCACTGGGAGAGAGTACGGCCAGCTGCCAGCAATGCGCGGATGTCTTCGGCGTGTGCGGCCAACGCTGCCGCCACGTACTGCTGCTCGCGCGGCTTGGCAAGCAGCGCCATACCGATTTGCGCAGTCGTCATGTTCTTGTACGCTGGGCGCTTGTTGTTGCGCAGTGCATTTTCGATGGGGTCATCGGAAGCAACAGGGTGATACACGTTGCCCTTATTGTCGACCTCCAACTCGGTGCCCTTGTAGACGTTGCCGCCGATAAGCACGGTGAAGTTCGGGTCGCCGACGTACTTGGGATCAATGGGCCCGCCGTCGTACTGGTGCACGGTGTTGGGCTTCTTATCCTTCAGCTTTTCTTCAACCTGCTGCGCGATAGTCTGGACGGCCTTCGGCTTGAACGACGCCTTCAGTCGCGCGACCTTGGTCTTCGGCAGGTAGGTTTCCATCGGGGTTTTGAGATCGAAGCAGAAGTAATGGCGCTTGTTGCTGTCCATATACATCTTGATCCCGGCAGCGAGGAACCACTTGTGAGTAGTGGTGTCGTTGATGTCCTCGGTGATCGTGCCGATCTCTGTGAAGTTGGCTCGGTTTACGCCTTTGCCTGTAGCGTACAACAGGTTGTCGAGATCCATCTTCTTGGGGAACTTGGTGCCCGCCAGAATCTGCATGATCTTCGCACGGTCGCTAACGTAGAAGAACTCGCGCTTACGCTCAATCTTCAACACGATGGCGACTTTACCACGGGCATTTGCTGCGGGCACCAACTCGTAGGCTTCACCCTTATCGACCGCTGCGTCCCAGTCGTCGTTACCGTCGATGTCTATGGACGCACTGCCCATATACTTCAAGCGAATCGGAGCCACGGCGGACTCCGAAGTCATCGGTTCAACGTTACTGAGGCTCTGCATGCGGACGCCAAAATTACGCTGGATCACATTCACGGGGGCCTCCTACAGAAAGCTGTGCTTCACAGCACAGGTACGGCCAAAGTTCATGGTGGATCTGCTCGATTGTCTTGCCGACAACGTTGACAACCAGAACGTTTTGCTCGCGTGCTGCGGCCTGACGGTAGCTTGACATCAGCGCCTCATACTTGGAGCGTTCGGTGTAGCGCTTCTCGATAGCGTCGAGCTGCTGACCGTCCCCGGTACGCGCATTACGGCGTTCCAGATAGGTGTCGTAGTCGAGTTCGAGGAACACGTACAGCGGGGTGATCGGAGCGGCTATCTTCTTGTAGCGCAGGAACATGTCACGCAGTACGTCGTCGTTGCCGCACTGATAGATGTCGGTGCTGGGCGAACCACGGTCACCCAACACAACCTTGCCCTGCTCCAAAGCCGGAATGATCCGCTTGTGGAACAGATCAGCACGTGCCGCCATCATTGCAAACAGCTCGGCTTCCGGGCTTGGATCGTATTCACCGTGCAGCACGCTCGCACGCATCGCTTCAGCGAAAGGGGTGCCGCCCGGCTCACGGACGACCTCCACTTCCACACCGCGCGCTTGAAGCTGCTCTGCAATGAACGCAATCAGAGAGGACTTGCCAGCGAAGTCCGGGCCTTCAAGTACGATGTAACTATCCATGAGTCACCTTTACTTGCCAGAGTACATTTTGACTTTGTTGCTGAACACGTCGGCGACCAAAGTATCGAACAGCGCACGCGCTTCGGCCTTGGCTGCCTTGAAGTCGCCGGAGTCCACAGCGGTGGAGAAGATGCGCTGCATATCGGCGGTGAACTTCGGCGGCACGCGGCACTGACGCTTGCCCAACTGCTTGGTGAAGTTCATCAGAGCGAACTGGGCATTCTCTTTGGCCTTGCGACGCAGCTCAACCTTGGTCATTTCTTCCGGCTTGAGTCGGTTCATGACGCGCGCTTTGAAGTCAGCCTGAGTACCAGCCATGACTTTCGCGAACTCAACGTAGCCGTAGGTCAGACCCAGCACGTTGTTCACGTAGTTCTTCACGGAGTCGATACCGCGCAGCCCTTCGATCTTGGTGGTTTCGGCCAGAGCTTCGTTGCCCTTCTGAACGGAGGTGATCACCCGGTTGTACGCGGCGCAGTGCTTGCGGATGTTCTCGATGGACTTGGCAGTCATGGCAGGAGCCTTGGTCAGCATGCCTTGGAACTGGTTACGCAACTTGGTAGCGGCCAGAATCTGGGCCTTCTGCTTCTCTTCCTTGGTAGCAGCCTTGGTGGTCGGCACAACCTTGTCGGCCGGAGCTTTCACCGGAGCTTTCTTGCCATCGGCAACAGCTGCGTCTCTCTTTTCCATGATGGTGGTCAGGGCTTTGGTGACTGCATCCTTGCTGAGCAGGCGCGACTGGTTCGGATATTGAACGCTGTGCATACCAGCCCACTCTTCCACCGCTTTCTGGACTGCGGTCGCCATATTCTTGCCCTTGGCGAATCGGACTTTGTAGGACAGGCGATCAGCAATCTCTGCAATCTCACCCTTGGAGAACTTCTTGGCTTTAGCCTTGGTTCCATCGGGAGCAGAGAACCCAGCAGGCTGCCGACCGGACGGGGAGGTAGCGAGATCGCGCTTGGGGTTTCCAGTATTCACCTTGGGTTTGAATGCGGGTTTCTTGGTTTTCCCGTTGGCGTTGAGCAGGCTCGTAAGTCTACCAAGTTTCTCTTGCGCCTCCTTCTTGCTGGGGAAGCCCGCAGCTTTTATCTCGGCAACAGGGCCGATAGACAGATCGTTGAGGCGGCGAATAGTTGGCAGCAACGGGGCAGCCAGTTTGCTTCCGCCAATCAGGGCGTCAACGATTTCAGCCAAAGACTTCTTGGCAGATACCGACAGTTGAATTTCCATATCTTGTTCCTTACTTATTGAATCCAGATGTTGTTGAATGGGACTGTGTGCTTGACGATCTTGCCTTTGTCGTCAGTCGTGGTGATCAACGCTTTCTCGCTCGGCAGCAGAAACATGAGGCGTCCAATGTGGTCGAGGGTTCCCTCACTGAACTGAACATCCTGCCCGCGCAGTCGGCTGATCTGCCACGCGGTCTTCGTAAACTTCACCGCGCCTTTCGCCCGTGCTTCACGTCCTACAAGGAATTGCAGGAAGTGCTTGCGGGCTTGCAACGCGTGGTCGTCCTGAACCCGAGTCACGTCAGTGTTGAGCATAGCGAATGCGGTGGCGTGTTCGATGGCCTTGAAGTTCAGAGCCTCAACTCGCGCACCGCTTGCCAGCCCGAGTTCCACAACGTAACGTCCCTTGGCAAACTTGTGGATGCCGATGGACGAGTTGTTCATGCGGTTAGTCCACACGATGGAAAACATATCGGAGCCTTCAAGACGGGTGGTGATCGTGATAGGCCCGAACCGGGTGTGCTGGCTACTACGCGACGCCTGCTGCGCGTTGGATGCAGATTCAATCTCACCCAGCATGCAGGCTTCGGCCTCACGCTTGTCACGCAGCTTGCGCGCAGATTCAAACATCTCGCCAAACATGTTGTCGAAGATGTCGCCGAAACTTTCAGCGAAGGAGAGGCTGGCGAATTCTGATTCCGTTTTTACTTGATTCAATCCTAATGCAATGTTCATTAGTTAACTCTCCGTGCCCGAGACAAGCCAGAAATCCACGCGAGCTTGGTGAACAACCAAATGCGTCGAGCAGGTGCCATTTTCCTTTTAGCCGCAGGCAGGACTTTGCGCACAGGGCCGCCATTCCTACAAACGATGATACCAGCGCCTGACCCAGCCAACGCTTCCTTCAAGCGGTCAGCATGAGTGTCCCAAAGCGCGTCGCTCACTGCGAAGTAGAACTGGTTGCAGAACGGTAAATAGCGCTGCCATTTTTGGTCTGCCGCAAAATCCTGCCATCCACTTTTCACCTCGACTATCGTGACAGAGCGATCCATCTTCACACATACGACGTCAGCACGTAAATGCCCGCCCCTCTCGACCCCCACCTCAAAGTGCAGGCTATACATGAGCTTCGTGAAGTATGGAGACAGTGCCTGACGCAATAGCGGGGCAACTTGATTTCGACTGATCGACGTGAAGGTCGCGGGCCCCAGATTACCGAAGGCCCGCTGACTCGGTGTCTTACTCGTCGTCGGTTTCCTCGTACTTGGCATAAGCATCCTCACGGATCGGTTCCCAAGTCTCGCCGCCGAAGACGAGGCGCACGCCACTGAACGCACCAGCATTCAGACCCTGATTGAGCAAATCCAAGTCCAGCTGGTCGGCAGGAACTTTGATCGTCATGTGCGGCTCATACTCAGGGTAGCTGTGACGGTAGCCCATCTGACGCAGGTACTTGTGACGCGCGATCAGACCTTGACTATCCAGCTTCAGCACCAGCGTGTTCTCTTCGGGCCCGAAGAGCGCACCGCTATTCACGGTAGCCTCGATCTGAATCGGGGCCGCCGGATGGAACAGCACGGGGTTTTCGCGGTCGTACATCATTGTCACGTGCAGGTCTTTGGGGTCGAAGTCAGTCTTCAGACCGATCTTCTCCAACTCAGACATGACAAACCGCACGGTCTCCGGAGTGGGATACACAGCAGCGTAGCCAGCGGGGGTCGTGCGGTCGGGGTCGTTCTGGCGGCCACGGCGTCGGGTGGATTCCGAAACCATGTTGAGGCCGAGATTGATGTTCATTGGATTCTCCTTACAGGGCGTCCATCGGCATGCGCATCAGGACAACGCTATGTTGATAACTGAGAGGCACATTTGCCAACTTGGCGTCGTCGGAACGCACAGAAGTCACGCGCCCGATAGGGGAACCATGCGCAACACGATCAATGAGATACGACGTGACCACAGAATTGTCTACTGGGTCTTCCACCGCAAACCCGATGGGGTCTTTGGTGGTGAGCGACGGCGCGCCCAGCACAACGAAGTTGAGATCTTCCACGTGGTCGGGGTTCACTTTCTTCAGTGCTGCGCGAATCGGGTTGGGGGCATTGGCGTATGCAGCTTTCCGAACACGGTCAAGGAACGTGATTACGGGGTCTGCGGACAGCGAAGCGTTAGCAACGCAAAGGTTGAGTTCAATGTTCATGGTGTTCCTCCTGAGCTAAATTAGCGTGCGGGAGAATCAGGAATCAGCTGGCAGTAGTTCTTGCCGTTGGTGAACATGGTGAAGTCGTGGCGGGGCTCACCGAACGCCAAGGCCGACCGTTGCAGATCGTAGTCCCCGAACATCACCATGCGCAGCGGATGCGGGCCGACGGTCAGGGATTCGAACTGGTGCTTGGGTAGATTCACGTTCTTCAGCGCCTCTCCGCCATTGAGCAGCATCGTGGGCTTGCGCATCGAGTGGCCGACTTGCTGATCGCTGTATCCCATTCGGAAGCCGGAGAAGCAAGCGAGGCTATCCTCTCCGAACGTGATTGCCTGCATCGGTTCGGTCTGCACGCGATGGAGACCTATGCGACCGAACGGATCCTGTGCCGGAGTGCGCACAATGTTGGTTGCCATGATCGTGATATGGCCGTCATCACCGCACATGAGGCGACGTTGCAGATCGTCGGAGAACGAACAGCGGAAGCACTTAGGTGGCGTGGTGTTCGGCAGCAGGTGGACGATGTGAACGAGGTCGGAGCGAATACTGAATGACCAGCTGTCGTCACCCTCACCGCCAGTCACGTCGTAATAGTTGTCGACGTACTCGACGTCGGGCCCGTAAATGTGGCTGTCATCTGCCGACATGAATACGCGGTCACGCAGGTAACGGCGCAGCGTGACTTCGGCGTCAGCGGACGACACGCGCTCGCTCGCGTAATCAATCGCGAACAGGTCGACGGTCAGGCCGCGCTCGCGATGCAGAAGGGCCACAGGGAAATAGAGTTTACCACACAGCATTTGTTTCATTGCATACCTCTTAGTTCAGGTTCACGTTCGAGCCGTTGACGAACGCTTCACCTTTTGCATCTACCTTGAAATCGCCGCCGACTTCGATGTCGTACTTGCCGTCAATCTTGTCCTTGCGGTTACCCTTCACATGCACGGTTTGGTGACCGCCAATGGTCGTGTGCTGCGAACCAACTTGGCGCCCCAGCAGACCCTTGAACGGGATGCGCCCCTGCGGATCACTCTTCAGGTACTTGGCGCTCATGTTCGGGTCGTTGAGAATGTAGGCCGGAACTTCGCCCTTGTCGCCAGTGACGATCAGCTGCTGGTTCCCAACGATAGTCTGGTTCATATCGCCGAACGTCACGAAGTTGTAGTCGCCGGGATTGATGAAGAACACCTCGTTGGTCTGCGTGTCGACCAGTACCTGAAAACCGTTGGGGAAACGGAAGCCCAAGCGGTTCGGGTAGTTGACGTCGTACACCGGATCCTTCGACAGCTTGTCGATTGGGGTAGCTGCCGCCCACGTCGCGACGTGGGGGTCTCCGGTCGGGAAGTAGAGTTCAACCTTGTTGCCGCGACGTGGGACACCGCCGAAGAAACTGGTCTTGCCGATTGCTCCCATCTTCTTTGCCATCTGGCCGAACGGGTGATTCCAGCCACGGGGGCGTGCCCACGGCAACTGATCATCCGGTATGTCGTCCATAAGGCCAGCGACGCGTGCACGAATCTGCCCGAACTTACCGGGATCGTTCTCGTCCACGACAATCGCTTCATAGGGCTCGGTCTTGTTGAGCCCTTTTCCGTGCAGTGCGCTCTGCTCTCTCATACGATCTCCACGTCAGCGCTATTCTGTCCGCCAAAGGCACACTGGAACTTGCGCAGGTACTCTTCCATCTTTTGGTACAGTGAGGCGAGGTCGAACGACGGGCCGTGCAGCTTGTCCAGAGAGAATGCGTCAAGGCATTTGCTCCCCAGCTTATCAGCAATTGCGTCGTTCATTTCACTCACTTTGTTGTCGGCGCATGGCGCATTCAACGTTGGCACATTGCGATAGCCTTCAGGGATGTCGCCGCGCGCAATCATGTCGTTGATGTCGCCTTCAAACTGACCCATGAGTGCTTCCATTTCCCCAAGTCTGGAATCGAGCAGTTGGAAAATGGTTGCCGGATTCTTGATGCCAAAGTCGAGCGACAGCTTCTCCAACGGCGACAGCATTCCGCACAGTCGGTTCGTGAACGCCGCCATACTGAACTCGCTCATTAGTGCGTCGAGCAAATCCGACTCTGGCCCGTACTTGGCTGCAAGCTCGGGGAGATTGATTGCGGAACTTGCGGTCTCCACCATCTTGCCCATCATTGCATCCAGCTGCTGCGTCTGCTTCTCCACAACCTGATCGATTGCGTTGAGGCCGTTGCCCATCTGACGCACGCCATCATTCTGCTGCGGCGGCCGCACGGTATCCGCTACGCTGGGCTGGCGGTTGCTCACCTTGTTCTTGCCGTTGTCTCCATCGACAAGTTCGGTCGTGCCCTTGGTGCCGACGAAGTTGCGCGTTAGCAGGGCCGCCGTGTGATAACTGCGCCGACGAATCAGCTCCGTGTATCCAGCGTACAACCACTTGCCGCTCTGCTTCTCGTTGAGCACTGCGCCCTTGGCCGTCACTGATCCGGCATAGAGCTGCACAGGGGTCAGCAGCTCCAAGTCTTTCAGCGAGCCATTGAAACGCACGCGGCAGAACTCAGAGAATGCTGCGTAGTTGCGACGCCAGTTATCGAGGGCTTCCACCCAGTGCTTGTGAACGTTGGCGCTCGCACCTTTCGAAATCGGCTGGTGCGGCTGGAACGTGTAGTTAGTTCCGGTGATTGCTTCGCGCTGCTTGGCGTTGACGTTGGGGCTACCGCCTGCCTTGATCTTACCCTTGCTGAAGCGCTCGACTTCGCCGTCGCCGTTGGTTGCCATCATGGTCGAGCCGTAGCCGACGTTCATGTTGAGGAAGCCGCTAATACTCTTCGAGCTGATCTCTTCGACGAGCACCGCACTACCGTTTTCCACAGGGTAGTTGTAGGAGAACACGGTCTTCGGTTCTTCCTGCATCGCCTTGATAACGTCGATCAACTTCAGGCGCTTATCTTCGGTGACCACGACTTGGGGATAGCCGCCTTCCGGAATCCACATTCGCTGCTCAAGAGTTTCGAGGAACAGGCGTGGACTCTGGCCGAACGTAGTCCAGCGCATGTTGTCGTCGACGCCGCTGACGTTGGTCTCAAATTGCAGACCATACTCGCCTGCAATCTTCTTCGCAACGTCCAAGCTGGTGCCACGCTGAGCCATTGCCTTGGTGTCGTTGAAGAAGCCGGGGACATCGAGCAGGCAGGTTACGACCTTCAGAGATCGGTCGCGCTGTCCCACAACGATGAAGGTCGATGTCCGCATTACGTCGCGCGTCTTACCCCGAGAGATAGTGATGCGCGTTCCATCCACCAGAGCGAACGGCCCACTGAATGCGTCCTGATTATCGTTGAATGTGATCTGGGCACACGGCACACCGAGCACACTGTTGACGACGAGGATTTGAGAGATGCAGTCGCGCAGACCGGGAATCTCTTGGTCGTTTATTTTCAGCGACAGGTAAAACTGACCACTGATGCCGCCTTCTGCCATGATACCTCCTAGAACTCGTAGGTCTTGGTCTCGGCTTTCTTGGTGCGGTCAAGACGGGGAATGCGCAGGATCATTCCCGCGCGTACCTCACATTGATGCACCAGCCCGTTGAACGACAGGATGATATAGAACAGGTTGTGGTTGTTGTAGTAGCGCTTGGCGATAAGCTGCGGGTTCGCAACCTCCGTTGTCTTCACTTCGTGATTCGTGAAGTCACCGGTAAGCAAGTCGTAGGTCTTATCGCGCAGCGGATCCATCCCAAATTGATCAATCATAACAGACCTCTTTACAGATTGCCCAACGCTTGGGGATTGAACCATGCTTGCAGATCCTTACGAGTTACGGCGAAGTAGGATTCGACGGTCACCATGAAATCGGCAGCGATTGGATGTCCCGTCGAATCCTCGAACGCACAGTCGCCGCTCGCGCTCACGTTGGTGATGATGGCGGGAGTCATGGCGAAGAACGTACCGAGACGGACGGTAAACGCTTCTTCAAGGTTGAACTCGTTGGTGGCAGTAACACCCACCGCAGAAGTCAAAGTGTCAACCGCAGCGTTGAGCACTTCCTTTGCTGGGGCGGGGCCCGGCGGGACAAAGAATCCCATCCACTCGTCGGGAGCCGCCATGCTCAGCAGCTGCACCATCGGATCCATTACCTCTTCCTGCGTCGAGTGATAAGCGTCGAGAAAGATTGGAAGCTCCAACGTCAGGTACTGCGGCGAATCCCAAACCCGCGCACTCGCCAACTTGTGGATCGACGAGTAGCCTGCAAACTTGAGTGCCTTGTTGGCGTTCTGCGCTCTGTTGTTGGGCACATCCGCCAGCGATACGCCAGCGAACGGAGAAGCCCAGTTACTTGCAAGGCTGATGTTGAAATCCTCCGGCACGTAACCGGAGAACTTAACGGAGCCCGCTTTGTTGTGAATGTGCAGTTGGTACATCTTGTCAACGTGCACCATGTCACTACGTCCACGCGCTTGGCCTGCGGCAACGGTAGCCGCTCCGCGCATGAAATAGTTAGCCATGCTTTTCTCCTTAGATACGTCCGGTCAGTATGCTTCCCAGACCGTGATCGGTAAGCAACAGCGGCATGTCATCAAGCGACGTTGGGTCAGTTGCGGCCTGTGCAATGTTCTGCGGAACCTCGCGCCTGCTTCGGCTGGACGACTGGGCATTAGTTGCTGAGCGTCCTTCCGGTTTAGGTGCGGCAGGTGCTGCCAACATTGGCGGTGGTGGCGGTGTGGTCTGCGTCACGATGTTATCGCTGGTGTCGGTGCGCGCTACCGTGACTTCCGGCGTTGACTTGGTGTCACGGCCGACAGTCTTATCAGCCTGTTCGGCTTTGGGTTCTGTCGCTTTTGCCTGCGCCTGATAATCCGCGTGCGACTTCGTGATGTTGCGGACGTAGCCTTGCGTTTCGCGGGGCATGTGCGGCAGGAGATCGTTGATGTCGGTGGAGCCCGTGCGCTTGATCAATTTCTGCATGTTGCCGGGGCCCCAGTTGTAGGCAGCGAGCGCAACCGGAACGTTACCGTCGAACATCTTGATCATCTGCGACAGGTATTTGGTGCCGCCCTCGACGTTCTGCTCTGGGTCGTGGGAATCACGCACACCGAGTTCGCGCGCAGTACCCGGCATGAGCTGCATCAAGCCGCTGGCCCCGACGTGGGATCTAGCGTCATTCTTGCCGCCGGACTCTTGCTTGATAACGCTACGCACCAGCATGGGGTCGAGGCCGCGCTTGGCCGCCTTTTCCTCAATCAGCCCAGACCAGTTAGACAGCCGCGCTTCCAGCTTGTCGTTGACTGGCAGGTTCTTCAACACACCTTGGCCCGCAACGTAGTTGGGATCCGCGCGATAGTCGAGGCGCTGACTTGGGGAACCCGCACGTGGGATCACGTTGTCACGGTTCGCGCCATAGCCGCCGCCTGAAGCATACGACATTCCGCTGATGCCCTGCGCGTAGTTCCCGGCAGTGGGCGAGCCGTTGCCGATTCCCAACAGACGTTGCCACCAACTGGCCCCGCTGTTTTTGGTGTCCGCCGCTTTCGCCAGCTTCTCCAAATCAGGGGACTTGAGTTCGGCTTGAACCTTGTGCGCGTCCTCGTCCTTCTTCACTTGGTCGTCACGCACCACAACGTCGTACACCATAGTGCCAGCTTCTTCGCCCGCTTCGCTACCGAACCACGAACCGACGCCACCACCAAGCACCGCACCGACCGCAGTACCAACAGCGGCACCCACAGCAGTACCCAATATGGGAACAACAGATCCCACTAGGGCACCAGCGGCAGCCCCACCTTGGGCGCCGAGCCACGCACCGCCAGCACCACCGACTACGGATCCCGCAGTAGCGCCGCCGAGTTTGCTATACTCCTTGTCCTTCTCTTTGTCGGTGAGCGTGTCGTTGTCCTTGATGGACATGACTTCGTTGCCGACCAGACCGAGCGTCAGCAGCGATCCGGCAATGCCTCCGATTTTGCCGAGGCCGCCGAGCTTGCTGAATAGTCCCTTCTCTGCGGTTGCGGCTTTCGTCGCGCGCTTCAGATCAGGTGCGTCTTCGGCAGCAGCGGCCGCAGTGCGTTTGACATCAGGCGTTTCTGTTTTCGGCTTCTGCTTACGTTCGGTGTCGATCTCTTCGGGTTCCGGTGCGTCGCCCAAAACAGTGCTGGCACCAGCGAGACCCAGTGCACCGGTTGCAGCAAGCGCGACAGCTTTGCCCGCCGTGCTCATACCGGAAAGCAGTTTACCCCCAGCACGCGAGAAGAAACCAGCCTTCTTGGGGGTGGGGGTTCTGCGAGTGCGCGTTTTCTTCTTGCGGTCTCGGCCGTTACCGCCGATGTCGGCACCGCCGCCGCCGAACATGTCGCCGAGCAGACTGCCACCTTGTTGCTGCTGTGCAACTTGGTCACGCTGGCGATTGTGCAGCGCATCCATTTCATCAAGGCGGCGGCGCTCTCGGGTCTCAGCCCGCAGGATCTGAACTTGGCGCTTCTCCCACTTCCACCACTTGCCGATAAGTTCGAGCAGTTGGTCGAGGCGTTCGTTGCTGCCGAGCAACAGGTCTTCCATCTTCACGGTGCTGATGGTGGAGAACGCTTCTTGATAAGCGGAGTCCACTTCTTCGGGTTTGGCACGATCAATGTTCGGGGCTTCGGTGCGCTCAGTCACTGCCGCCTGATCTTGTTTGACAAAGCGGCCGCGCTCGTCACGTGCTCTGGGTTTGCCACGCGACTTACGCTCTTTCGTCGGCTCGCCAATGACACCGCCTAAAGCCACGGCATCGGCTGCTGCTGTAAGCAACGCGTAATGTGAGGGCAGAATCATGGTTAACTCCTATGGGCCGCCGCAGCTTCCCGTTTCTTGCGCTCTGCCTCCCGCCTGTCTTGCACGTAGCAGCCATGGTGATACAGCAGGCGCTTGAGCGGAATGTCTTCGGGGATGCAGGCGTTGAAGTGCATGCTCAGGTTGAATTGCATGTTCATCATCGACACGTCGCTGAAGACGCGCAGGAATCCGAACATGTCGAGGGGGTCAACGCTGAGAACTTCGTTGGGGCAGAATTGACAGCGCAGTTTCTGCTGCACAACAATGCGCGAGTACATGTGTCGCTTGATTGTCGCAAGCTCTCCACACGTCAGAGAATCCGCGATGGCTTCCAGCGGCCAGTCACAGTCCACCCAGCGGGCCGCCATGATCAATTCTTCCGGGTAGCCTTTCTTGATTGCGGAGTACGCGGGTTCCAGCGAACTAACCAGCGGGTGCTTCATGTTCGCGGGTAACGTGCGACGTGCACCCTCAACTTTGACAGTGAGGCGGACGTCTTGCGTATTGAGGGAGCCGCACACAGTTTTCCGATACTTCGGATTGTGTGGATTGACTGGTGTGTAGTCGAAGCCCGGTGTGCCCTCGACGCCTTTGACCCAGCGGGGAGCAAGGCAGTGCCAGTTCATGACGCGGCTGTCTTCGGTGTACGACACACGGTCAACTAGAGCGAGCAGGTAGCGGAAGTCATCGTCATCCATCGACATCACGTCATGCGTGCACAGACTCTGGATAACGTCGATCAGCAGTTCCGGCGAACGATAGCGAATCGCCGTGAACAGCGGGCCCATGTGATTGGACAACATTGGGTAGAGGCCAACGTCGTCGAGCCCGCTGGGGAATCCGCCGAAGCGGGCAGCGATGTTACTCAAAGAACACCCCGATGTTCATTTGCCACGTGGTGGTAGACTGGCGACCACACTGCGGGCAAAGCAGGAATGCACCGTTGCGCACGCCGTGGTTGTTCTGCGACAGCCAGCGGCCAGCGTTCATGAGATCGGCAGCTTCCAGTTCGTCGATGTCGTGAGCAGCGAGTACCATGTGCAGCAGGTGAACACGATCCGTTGAATCGTAATCGTCCTCTCCCAGTTGACGCAGCAGCGGCAGCGTCATGTTTGGCAGCGGTGCCTTCTGCATGCAGTCACTGTGAACGTGCATCACTTGGATGTCTTCGGCAGTGAGGTAAGCACTGGCGTGTCCGCCACAGGCTTCAACGCTGAGAACGGTCGCGGTCTCCGGAACGTCGCTTGCCGAGTACACGGAAGTCTGCATGCCGTTGGCCTCAACGATGTGATAGACCGGATGGTTGCACACACCTTTGAGCAGCATCGGCACGCCAGATTCTTGCCACTGACGAACTACCAGTTGCCACGCGTCGTAGATGGTCAGACTGTTCATCAGGTTGTCGACGTCACACGATTCGGGATCGATGCAGTCGCGCAGTGCGTGCCCGAAAGCCATCAGCTCTTCCGTCGCGTTCTTGGGTTTGGCTTCCCATACGCGCCGCAGATCAGCACCGCGAAACTTCCGCATCTCGAACGACTCAATGGGAGGATCGGCGACTACCAGTTTGGAACCAAGTTCGTTAGCGGTAACAAGCATTATGTACTCCAGATAAGACGACAAGCATCACACTTGAACTGAACGACCAGAGGCTCATTGGACGGTTGACGCGCAAGCGCCAGCCCGTCGAAAGACATAGGCCAGCAGTTGCGTACTTCAATCGTCACGACGAGTTGCCCTGTCGTATCGTACAGCCCACAGCTGATGTTCTTCTTGTAGGTGGACGGGAGACGGAAGGCACCATTGTACGGATTCTGAATCAACTGCTGCCACGTATCGAAGTAGCGCAGAGCATGCAGTTTCGCAGTGGTTGCCGCCTCCATTGAGAATTGGCCGGGCCGAGTACCGTTGGCGAAGTAGATTTCGCTGGATGCAATGTTCTTCGCGCGCTCTTGCAGCACGTTGAACGGAGGCGTCACAGCTTCAATCAATTCAATGGGGAGCTTGAGGCCGCCGATGTCGGGCAACGCCAGCACTTTCCATTTGTCTGATTGCCACGGCTCGTATTGACCTTCAGAGTGTTTTTCTAGTTGTGCCAGCGTAACGGTCATGAATCCACCTTAACCATTAACACCGCCCGCTCGGGCTGCGTCTTGGAAGTTGGCTGCTGCACAACGGCTCCGACTTCGTGGTTGGTGCCTGCCATGGCGGCGAGCAGCAGTTTCTCCGCGTGCTTCTCCCACTGCTCAGCTTTCAACTTCGATTCCACGTAGGAGGAAGTCGCATCGTAGTAGAAGACTTTGCCGTCACCCATATCAGCGTTGCGCATGTAGGTAATACTGCGCGGCTTGGGGAACGCTTGCTTGCGAAGAGCAGTCAGGATGTCTTTGGCGTTGCCTACAGCTTTGGTTTTGGTATCGGGGGCCGGATCGGCTGGCGGCTGTGCCGTTGGGTCACGTGGAACGTTCGCGCCCTTGACCAGTCTGCTGTTGTTTACAGCTTTGCCCTTCACTCGTCCCTTGTAATACGTTGCACGGCTCATGAGGGAACGTGCGGTTTTCGCATCGCACTTGAACAGCTCAGTCGGCAGGTCTTCGTGTGCAACGTAGAACACACCACGCGGCCCGATGAAGATACCGAAGCGTTCGCCCGCATCTATCTGAACTTCGTATTCCTTGTTTTCGAGATATACACCACGCGCCCCAGTGAACTTGAACCAATCGAATTCAGTGTACTGCGGCTTGGCGGCGGATAGGCTCAAATTTAAGAGCATAGATCCTCCAAAGGGGGCACTAGGCCCCCTTATCGCTACTGCGTTCAGTCCGCATCGGTCTTGATGTAGTCGAACTTGAAGTCAATAGAACAGGGAACAGCTTGCGCCGCGCCACTGAACTGGTAGTCAGGCACCTGACCCGGCCACACGCCCTTGATGGTGGTTTCATCCACCAGCGCGCCAGTTTGATCCAGCAGGCGGAAGGTTACGGTCGCGGCGTATTCTTTCTTGAACTTGCCAGTTGCCGTTTGGGTGGCGCGAATCAACGCCTGCCACTTGCGCATGATCTTGAGGATCTTCGCTTGGTGGTTTTCGTTGAACTCCATCTGGAACGAGCCGCTGAAAGTCTTACGGCCCGCGTAACGGAGTTGGTAACCGAACGCTTCTTTGATCACTTCCTCGATGGTTGCACCGGGCAGCGTACCAGTTTTGGTATGGATACGCAGGCTCTTGGCACCATCCATGCCGTCGACGGGCAGGTTGGAGAAGATGATCTCGAAGTTATCGTCGAGCATCGGGTCGCCAGTGGACTCGAACTCGTCAAGGGTAGGCTTAGACATGATGTCTCCTGTTTACTTGGCCGGAGTAGCAGCGGCTTTCTTGGCGGCAGCCAGCTGGGTTTTGGTTGCGTGACGCAGAACCAGAACACCCGCACCCGGTACGTTGATGTAAACGGCGGGCATGCCACGCGCCGGAGTAGACTCGAACACGTTGGCGGGTTTGATCTTGGAGCCCGCAGCGCCGAGGATGGTGTTCACCACAAGGTCAGCGGACTTGCGGAAGTCTGCGACGTTGGCCGCAGTGTTCGCTTGGCTGATCTCGGTGGCGCGGCCCTTGGTCTTGTCCAGTCCGCCCATGTGGGTTTCGATGGCCTTGATCAGGTCACGCTGGATAGCGGCAGCTTCTTTGCCCAGAATGCGCACGTCGTAGATCGGTGCGATGGTGGCGTAGGCGTCGGTCGCGGTCTTACGGCTCATGACACGGAAGGCACGCTTGCGCAGATAGGCCGGGTCGCCCTTCTTGGCTTTGACCGCAGAGTAGTTCTCGGCCTTGGAGTGTGCCTTCTTGTTCACCACGTAGTAGCCAACAGGCTTCAGCGCTTTCTCGATCTGCTTCGGAGTCTTGGCACCGATGCGAGCGATAACCTTGTCGGCTACCGCGTCACCCTTGGCGTGTGCCTTAGCGAAACGCTCGGCGGCGGCAACGATCTTCTTGCCAGCGGCTTCAGCCTTCTTGATGTTCAGGTGCTTGTCAGCATCCAGAAAGTCAGCGGCTGCGGAAACGGATACGGTCTTGATGTTCAGCTTCATGGTTATACCTGTCCACGTTCAATGAGGGAAACCACCGCCTTGAGGCCGCCCGTCGGGGCTACGTTCAAGTTCAGGTGAATACGTTTGGTGTAGCGGGTCGGGTCGAGGAAGATGTCGACGTACAGATCACCGTTCGCGCTGCTGGCGTTGGTGTTGTTGCGACGGTCAACTACCGATTCGTACCAGTCCAGACCACGGCCATTGGCGGCAGGCTGCAACACGTTGTCGTCGAGGTCAGTCTTCAGCTCTTTGCGGAGCACGGTACTGTCGTTCTCGAAGTTGTAACGCAGGAAGCTGACGCGCACGCTTTCAGTAATGACGGAAAGCAGACGTTGCACACCGATGTCGTCCAGCGGCGAGCGCTTGCCGTTCATGGTGTCCGCGTTCCACATGTAGATACCGACGGCATCGTTGGGTGCGACCGGAGACTTGAAGTGGATCGGGAAGTTGATCTGGTTATCGTTGAGGATGTCACGCACCGGAAGCGGGGCTTCATGGCGCAGGCGCAGACCCCACGGGAAACCACCACGATTCAGACCAGCAGGCGCGAGCCAGCTACGATCCTTATCGCACTCCAACATCGCGTAGGTCATTGCCACAGAGCAGGGAACCCACATGTTGCGCTCCACGCTGGATGCGCGGTACTCGATGTCGTTGTTGCTCAGGGTGGCGAACGCGGTAGCCATGTTCATGCCCATGCCGTCGAGCAACTTGCGACCGTAGCGGTAGGCGATAGCATCTTCATGATACTGCCACTGCACAGGCACGTTGTTGTTCGAGATGCAGTCCATGCGGTCTTCAGCGATTTCCGCAATCTTGGCTGCGATGGCCGGGTGAGCGTAGCCGCCGTCACACGCGATACCGACGCGAACAGTTTCCCAGTCGCGGTAGTTCTCCCAGCCTTCCAGCATGAGAGCCAGCGAACGGTTGCGGACTTCTTCGTCATCGCTGTAGATGTCGATCTCGTCGCCGTCGCTACCGTGCAGCAGTTGGCCGTGCGGTGCGTTCGGTGCGTTCGGGTCGCGGGGCCCGCCGCCGATGGCGTTGATAGCCAGATAGCGCGGGTCGTTCTTGAGCTTGTAGTGGTCTTCGTTGACGAACACCATGATGGGGCAGAGGTGATCGTTGTTCACCATCTCTTCGATGAACTTCTGCTCGTTGTTGTCGTCCTTCTTGTAGAAGAGCGTGCAGCCACGATAGGTATGAATCGGGGTTTTGTACCCGACGCGATACACGTAGAAGTTGAAGGACTCGCCATCCGGGTCAGTGAGGTCGGGCTCGAACGCACAGTAGTAGTTCTTGCCGTTGTCGCCGCCGTGACGTGCAGCTACCAGCATGATGTCCTTGTCGTTGAACAGCACGGTGTCGAGGTTGTCGAGACCAGCAGCAAGGTTGCGGGTAGTGGCGAAGTTGTTGAAGGTGGTGATCATGGTAGCAGCGAACTTCACGTTGCTGCCGATACGGGTGATGTTGAGGTAGCGCGCTTGGGACGCCAGCAGCTTCAGGATCTCAACGTTCTGCCAGTAGCGTCCAACGGACGGGCCAAGCAGATCGTCGACTTCGGAAGCAAGAACACGCATGTTCTTACCCACGACCCCGAGAGGGAGAGGCATAACCAAAGTAGCGACCCCACCTACAGCCAGAACAGCATTCGCCCCACGATCATTGATCGAGAAGTAAACGCCAGCACTGGTGTGTTGTGTAATAAAGGCCATTGGGATTCTCCATTCGAATGGACATCTATAAATTACGGACTACCGCTGTAATGGACACCACAGTTGGCTGTGCTGCAACGATAATCAGCGAATCTATCGAGCCAGTCATCGCGAAAATCCCAGTGCAGGGCAGTGCCGCACCGCCGATCATAATGGTGATCGGAAAGCTAGACTCGATAGCAATCATTCCGTCGATGTTCTTCACTTCCACGCCACGGGAGTCGACGGTCAGTGTGTTTTGAGACAGCGATTGATTGTCGCCGCCTTTCACCGGAGCTTGTTTGGTCTGACGCTTGATAAGCGACCGACCGCGACCGCCTGCAACGTGCTGGATACTAAGATCCATAATCAACGTGCTATCGGTCGGGCGGAATCTGGTTCGCGCGTTTTGATGTGAAATACTGGTCATCGCATTCCTCGCATCAGCAGATCGATTGTTGACTGGGCGCGGCGCAGGTCGTCTGCTTCCTCGGCACTGATAGCGTACTGAGGGTCGAACAGAATGCTGTTCAATTCCTCAAGCTCGTCCTCGGGCGGAGTTGGATTAGCATCGACGTTGAATTGCACGGAGCCGTAGTTGTTGATCTTGGATATATCGCGGATGAAGCCGATCTTTGACGTGACGTCGAGTGAGAAATTGACTGCCGCAGTGCCGGGCGTGCTGCCCTCGTTGAGGTCGTCAATCATTGGCAACGGCATGGACTTGCCACCACCACTCAGCGTTACATTGCTGAACCATTTGTTCCGCGCGTAGCTGATCTCAGAACCCAGCATGCCTACGGGGAAGAAGATAGCGGCTGCCGTACAGAAGGCGATAGCCTCTTGCATGTCCTGAAACTTGATCTCACACTCGCAGTTGATTAGCACTGGAATGAGAAATGACCGTTGCAGCACCGCGTTATTCTGACCGCCTGCTACCACACCATCACCAGTACCCACGCGCAGCATGTTCTTGATGTTGTTCTCGGTGACGTTGATCGCCGTCATCTTGAACCCGCCGTGGGGATACGCGGTGCCCGTTGCTTTACTTGCGCGGAGACCTTGCTTCCAGTTGTTGTGGAACTGAAGGCTGAAGTTCTCGACGCCCATGACGTCTTTGAATTGTTCCTTGAGCGCACGTACTGTCAGGAGTAACGGCGCGGGATCAATCATGCGAGACATTGACCCTAACATTGCCATATTTTGCCTCAGAAACAAGAAGAGCCAGCACTAGGCTGGCTCGGGGTTCCCCTAGTCGATATTGCTGATAGTCAGCTTGATCAGGGAACGTTGAACGTCGGAACTTTCTGATTCGAAAGAGTCGTCAGCTTCTTCGTCTTCGTCTTCGAAGTCGATTACGCCGAGATCAATTTGGTCATCGTCATCCGAGTCGTCATCCGCGACGCTCAAGATGTCTTCCAGAGGATCGGACATCTTGCTGAGTCGGCCAGCACGCGACAGTTCGGAACTGAGGGAATCAATGACATCCCCCAATTCCGATTCCGGCGCAAGAATGGCGGAACTCAAACTGCACGCGACTTCATTGTTATCCACCAAGGTGGCAATGAGTTCGGGTGCGTCATCGGCGTGAGCCGCTTGACTGAAGAGTTCCGCTGCATCCTGTACGCGACCGCTACGGAGCGCCGAGATTGACATTGCTATCAAACTGGCGCTCAGCTTCATTGACGCTTAGCCAGAGCCAGACCTTGGGTGTTGGCAACAACCATGGACAGGATTTCGCTGATCAGCCAGCCCTTGTCGGTGTTACCTTCGTTGGCGCCAGTGGTAGCTTCGCTGGTTGCGCCGCCGCGAGTGGTGTACGCGCCGAGGTATTCCGGAGTGGCGAAGGTAAACAGGGTGCCACGTTCCAGAACACGTTGGGTCGGATCACGGAAACCGTCGGTGATCAGATCCATGCCCAGCAGGGTAGCCAGACGGCCAGTGCTCAGCAGCTCGTAACGGGTAACCGGTTCCAGAGCTTCCATCCACACGGAGCCACCGATCATGTCAGTCCAGAAGTCGGAAGACAGAACGGTGCCCGCGACCGGAATGTTCCAGCTGTCGATCTGGTCGCGCATGGCGGCCAAGTGACCCGGCAGCAGCTTGTCGTGCAGGTAGGTGATCGGGTTGCCACGACCAACGGCCTGATATACGGCGTCCATGAACAGACGGTCTTCTTTGACCACTACGGACTGGTGAGCGTCGCGCTCAGCACGGCCCATCAGGTCACCAGCGATCTGGTGCATGTCGATCACCGGAACGCGCACAGCGGACTTGACTTCGAACTCTTGCGGGTTGAAGACTTTGCCGCGCAGGATTTGGTAACCCAGATCGGACGGGCCAGTTGCGACCACGGCGTGGCAGACGTGTTGTTTCAGTTCGACACGCGCGATTTCGCCTTGACGCAGGGTGCTGCCTTGCAGCAGGTTACGCATCAGGCCGGAACGCTCGGCACGGTCTTCAACGCGTGCAACGATGCTGGAGCCCAGAGACGCCCACTTGGACGGATCGTTGGCAGCTTCCATGAACACTTCGTTGCCCAAACGGATGCGGTCAGCGCTGGACATGGAAGCCTGCATGGAGCCGACTTGATCTTCTTGAACCAGAACGACGTCGCCGTTCTTCATCATGTCCATGTAACGTTGGCCTTGGGCCAGCGCGTCTTTCTTGTTGATGGCGTTCAGGTCGCCGGATGCGGAGAACATCGGCAGGTCGGTAACGGGACGGCCATCGCGAGTAACGGCAACAACAGCGCCCTTGGCTTTTGCATATTGAGTCATGAGAAGGAATTCCTGTTCAAAGTGGTAGGTTATGTGGGGGCGAACATCGCGCCCCACAAATTAGCAAACGCAGCTTACTGGATTAGTAAGCGTGAACTTCCAGCAGCAGGAATTCACCTTCAGCTGACGGGCGGTTCAGAACGGTAACGTTCTTCAGCACGGTGCCTTGACCAGCAGTGGTCAGCATGCCATCGGGGCCCAGACGCGGGTTCAGCACGTCAGTCCAGTCAACGCTGGAGTCGTAGAAGCTGGTCGCGATGTCGCCGACAACCAAGAAGGACTCTTGGTTTTGAGCGTTACCGGGATGGCCGCCGTGCGGGGCGTCACCAGTGATCTGTTGAGCTTCGGTGACGGTCGGCTCGTAGTGGTACTGGATCTCAGCAGGCTTGCCCAGATCGTCGGCGTGGAAGTAGAACATGTCTTTGACACGGTTCACCTTACCAGCGGCGTCCGGAGCTTGGGCGTCGGCACCGATGGCGGTTACCACGGCATCACCGATACGAACCAGCAGCTTGCCCGCGACCGGAACGCGGATGGTGCTGAAGGTGGCGACAGCAGCGCCGTCCAGCTTGGAGATCTTGAACGCTTCTACCTTCGGCACGTACTGCGGAGGAACGGCACGGGACAGGCGGAAGCCAGCGAATTGCTCGTCAGCAGCACCAGTGGAAGGACGAACGACACGGACGCCATCTTCTTTGACGGAGACCAGAGCCTGACCTTCTTCAGTGATAAAGACACCAGCGGCCTTCGGTGCGAAGCTGGTCTTGAGTACGCGAGTTGCTTGCAGGTTAATCATGAGATTGATTCCTTGTAGGACGTAATGGTTACTGGGCACCGTATCGTTGGTGCCCAAAGTTCAGCGACATTTATTTCAGGCCGAGGGCCGCCATCTTCTGTTCCCATGCGAGGGCGTCAGAGGACTTGGAGGCGATCTTGTCTTCAGGCTCTTGCGCAGGCTTGCGCACGACCTTACCGATTTCGGTAGCGCCGTTGGCAGACACGGAGGCAACGTTGATCTCTTCGATGGCACGGCTTACTTCGTTGTAGCCTTCGACAGACATTGCGCTCAGGGACTGTGCACGGGAGTAGACGGAAGCCATGAGTTCGGCACCCTGTTCGGCGAAGGCCGAGGATACCATCTCACGGGCGCTGCTCAGGCTCATGCCACCAGCAACCATCTTGTTCACCAGCGCGGACGCAACAGCGTTGTCATCCTGCTTCCAGAAGCCGCGAGTCAGACCGACAAATGCGGTGCTGACGCTTGCTTGGTAGCGTTCGGTGGTATCGGCAACGATGGTGTTGATTTCGCTTTGCAGACGGTCGGCACGCTCGTCAGCGGACTTGCTTGCACGTTGTTGCAGAACGTTGCTGACGCTGACGTTGAATTCCACCGGAGTGAAGCCCAAGTCGGTCAGGGCCTGCTCCAGACCGTTCTCGCGGGCCGAAGCACTGAGTACGTTAGGCAGAGTACCGTTGCGGAACAGCAGCTTGGCCTTGTCTTCGTCACCCAGCGCAGTAGACAGAGCGGTCAGGTTCAGGGAACCCAGCGGCAGGTTGTCGTAGATGGCGTGATAGCGGCTCTTACCGTCGAACACACAGGACAGAGAGTCGAGGTTGAATTCCGCATCAGCGACCAAGGCTTCCGCCGCGCTGATAGAAATTACCGAACTCTCGGATTCCATGTCACCATCTTCGTCCTCGAAGTCCAGCTCGGAAAGCTCGTCGTCGGTCAACATGGTGTCGGGATCTTCGCCATCATCATCACCTTCGTCGCCGGAGGTGGATTCCAGAGAGAAGTCGCCAGTGGCTTCGAAATCGGACTCTTCGTCCTCTTCCTCGTCCTCTTCGTCTTCTTCGTCTTCTTCGTCTTCGTCGTCGAATTCAGGCATGTCGTCACCTTCGTCTTCGTCGTCGAAGTCGTCACCGGACAGGCTGGCTTCGCCATCGTCGCCCATGTCTTCGTCGTCGTCGAGTTCGAGGTCTTCCTCTTCCTCGTCGTCGAACTCTTCTTCCTCACCGGAAGCAGACAGGAGGTCTTCGTCTTCCGCATCCAGCTCGGCCAGATCGGATTCCAGATCGTCGAGGGAAGACTCGTCGCCAACGGTGTCGGCGGCGGGCAGGTCGGCCAGATCTTCTTCGCTCGGTTCTACCAGCGGAGCGTCGCACTCGGAGCAGAAGTTGGCATCAGCAGAGCTGCACGCCATGAAACCGCAACCGTCGTGGCACTTGAACAGGTGAATGTTCAGAGCGTCGTGGGCGAGTTCAGCACCAGTGCCAGACAGAGAATCCATCACGCTGCTGGTAACGTTGTTACCGGTGTACGGGTTGAACGCGCACGCAGAGTTGGAGATGAAGTTCTCGTCGGTGTTCTTGTGATCGAAGTGGCTTGCGTTCGGCGCGCCGTTGATCAGAAGGTCGCGCAGCCCGTTAAGGGCACCGGACACTGACGGAGCGAATACGTGCAAACGCTGATCAATTTTTCCAATTTTCTTGATCATGTTCTCGGGTTCCTCAAGGGGAGCGTTACAGTGAGCGCAGAAAACGATGTCCGCCGAAGTAGACAACGTTACAGGGTGGCTGCAACCAGCAGCGCACTTGAATTTGTGAAACACGCCGCTGAATTCAGCAACGTTGGAGCAGCTTCGTACCGACTCTTGACCGCTATACGGATCGTAGTTCAACGTTGCGAGTTCCCCCGACAACGATGGCACGGTGCCGGAGCGCAAGGCACGGGCATAAGCAGCGGCTTGCTCTTCGGTTCCGCAGAACAGAGGGTCGCTACCTTGCAGCAGGGCGTCAGACTCGGAGCCGAAAACGAGGTCGTGAATATCTTCCTCGCTTGCGGTGAGTGCTGCGGAGCATGAAGGGCAACGTTGCAACTGGGATTCAGACAGGATGAAGGATTGGCAGCCATCCAGACACACGGTCAGGTTAGCTTCCGCTTCCGCACTGGTAGAGGCGAATTCCGTGCCCTCTACCCCATCAAAATCATGCACTGTGCCGTAACCGCAAGGGTCATAGGCAATGCCGTTAGTTGCGAACACGGCACCGGATTCCGATGCCATGAAACGCGCGTTCTTCCCTGTAGCAACGTCCGAAAACGCTGCTACAACTCCCGCCTTGCTGTTAGCTGCCACGACTATGCCTTTGTAGAGCTTAGACATGGGACTTCCTCATGGTGGTTTGTTTTGGGCCACGCTTAAATTATATCATGCAAGTTTCTGCCTATCCTCCGGGGTAATGAAATTGTTCACAAAGAAACGTTCTACAACGTTGATGCCGTTGCAGTTGTAGAGGCCGCGAACACTGTTACCGCTAACCATCGTTTCCGCCAGAATCGCGAACTGTTCAGTGTCGAACGCGTAGGCGTCTTTACCCTGAGCAGGGTGAAGTTTGCGACCACTTGTAGCCTTCTTCCAGTCCAGCAACGCTGTACCTTTCAGGCCCTTGTGGAAGTAGTGCGCAAATTCATGCGTCAGCGCCTGCAACACGGTCTGGGTGTTTGCACCTCCCAGATGCTGCGCGATTTCCGACATGTTGATGTAGATAACGGAAACCATGCGACCGCCGCTATTGAACGTTGCAATACAGGTTGCACCAGAGCCTTCGGTTCCCACCACGACAAAGTTGCCCGCCGGAAGTTTGCGAGTCATACCCAAGCATTTGCTGTTCTTTGCGAGGTCTTCCAGAATATCATCGGACAGGCGATAGGTACGCCCACCGTTGAATCCTTGACGCAGCGCGGCTTCGAAGATTTTGTTCGCCTGATAGCTTACGCTACCCGTGAACACTTCGGAGTTGTCTACGCCAGTCGGCGGAGTGGTCGGCGTCACCTTGCGGTATTCGGCGTCCCCGCTACCTTCCTCGAATGATGTGTACGCGATTTTGCCGTCATTCGCACGCGGCACATTCTGCGGGGCACTGTCTTTCCCGTAACGGCCAGCGTCGGAAATCTGAGTCGGCCAACGCTTGAGCGCATGGTTGATTACGTTCTCCGGGGTTTCGAGGAACGCACGAAGTTGCACGGTTGCCCCACGAATAGCGGGTGCAATCTGTGGGCGCATCTTCAAGTCATTCCACGCGGTCGGCGACATATCCAGCGGACGCATCTCGATTGCTGCTTCCAGCACTGCTTGAACAGCGTCAACCACGTGGCCCGCAACTTGTTCCGTGGTGCCGGATTCGGTGCCAAGGAATTCGTCGACGAACGAGTTAACCTTCGCCATCAAGCTGTCGAACATCATGGTCGTTGCCAGCCCAGTAACAGGAGCATGCTTGAACTCAGCAAACGCACCTTCCCACTTGGTGTAGATAAGTGGGTCACTGGCGGCCTTCATTCGGATGTCGTGCAGCATGGAAGCACCGCGACGCATACGAACGCGCTTGTTCTCGATGGCGTTCAGTGGAACAACCATGGCCGAGATTTCCAGATCGATACCAGTACCGGATCCTGTTTTCGGCAGGGCCGCAACCAACAGGTTGCTCACGTTCACCTTGCCATATGCCGTGCCATCCACGACGTCGGTCAAACCCTCAATCGCGTAGTAGAACGGCTTCGGTGCCACGTCACCCCAACGAATCGGAGTGATGAACAGCGGACGCATGTGGTTGCCCATGTCGTAGAGTTCAGAGCACAGGTTCTCGATGAACTGGCGCAGCTCAACTTCGGTGCGCAGGGACGAACGTTGCGCACTCCGCAGAATCAGGGACGACACATCTTCCCAGCTCATTTTCAGATTGAGCGGCAGGTTACGCTCGGCGGCTCCGTCCATGAAGTCGTTCCACCAGTTTTCGTAACGCTCTTGGTTTTCACCAGTAGCGCGGTCGCGGAACTGGTTACGCCATTCCAGCAGAATCTGGTTGAACTCGCGCATGTCGGACAGTGACGGCGACGACTTAGCCAGCGGGCGCAGGCCCACCAGCTGCACGGCACTCAGGAACTTGCCGACGAATTCGAACAGGTCATCTTCGGACGGGAAGCAGGTGAGCACGAACGATTCGAGCGCGTTCTCGTTGGTGTGCAGTGCCCGCACGTTGCGGAACACGTCACGGTAGTGAGTTGGTGCAGAGCGGCGACCGTCAGACACAGACATACCAATCGGACGCAGATCCGACAGCATGTTGTAGACCTTAATCAGGCCCTGCAATGCGCTGTCACGCTGACCGTCTTTGGTGTTCGCTGACGCGCCTTTGGCCTTGTGGATGATGCGGGTGATGCAAACCGCCGCGTCCATGTACTGCTCGGTGGTGAGGTTCGGGGCCAGTGGGCACAGGTCAACGAATGCCTGACGCGTAATGCTCAAATCGAGCGCGTCGCCGAGAGCACCAGCCAGCACGTCGCCCATCTTGCGCAGGTGCGCGCTTGCCGATTCCCACTCAACGATGTTCGATGCCGTCATCTGCTCAAGGTTCGCCGGACGCTGAACAATGAACATGCCGCGCGTTTCCGTCACGATCTCGTTCCACTGGTCAGCAGCCTTCGGCTGCTGCTTCTTGTCGTCCAGCTTCTCGCTTGCTTCACGCACAATGGTGGCCGCAACTTCCATGATGTCGACATCGTTGTACCACTGACGGAACTTGCTGGCGATTACGGCACGCAGGCCGAGGCCGCGAGCTTGGCTTTCGTACTGGGCGGGACGCATGCCATACGGACGCCAGTGCGACGTCAGGTCGCAGGCAGCACGAATCTGATCAGCAACGTCTGTGGTGGTGAGGTCGCGCGGTGCGTTCTCAACCTTGCCGACAGAGGACGTGCGGTACTGTGCCAAGCGGGTGGCCGCGAAATCACGCAGCATCCACTCGACATGCTCCCACAAATCATCGAACGAGTTAACGGCGATTGAGCTGAGCGGGTTGACACCGACCATGCCGTCCGCGATAAACGTAACGACTGGTGCGGAGTAGATGTTGCCCTTTGCCACTGCCTCGTTGGCGTAGCTGCGAATCTTGCTGACGTGAACCAACGCAGGCTGGTAGCCGTACACCGCGATGTTCTGCGCTGGTGCCGCTGCCTCAATCATCTGATTCAGTTCGGCTTCGCACGTAGCGGTCACGGCATTGCCCACAGTCGCGTACTTCTCCCACACGCCGTTCTTCAGGAAACGGTAGAGGGAAGCGATTGCAGGCCAGCGACGATCTTCCGCAGGGTCATAACCAGCAGTGCGTGTGGCGGGTGCCATGCGCATAATCACGGAGAGCGTGTTCGCCACGTGAGTTACGTGCTTGCTAGGTTCTATAGAGATCAACGTGTCGATGAACCAGCGACAGATCGGATCCAACTCTTCCTGAGTGTTGGCTGGCGAGTTACGCAGTGAAGAGAACGGCACTACGCCTTCACAGCCGCTGTCGATAAACGAGCAGATGTAGCGCAGGGCGAACCACTCGGGATACGCACCAGTCGGCGTCTTCGGCACGTCGCGGTAGAAGGTCTCCATCTGGTCGACGTAACCACTGAGGGCACCCAGTACCGTGTTGGCTGCGCTCATATCGTTGAACATGTTGCCGCTTACTGCGCGGGCGTAGTCCTGACGAATCTGGCCCACCATGAAACGCGGCATCAGGGTTTCAAAGTAGTTGTATTTGCTGCGGGTGACATTCACCAGATTCTCACGGATTACTTTGTACCGTGGAATGTTCGGGTACGTCATGCGTGCCGTGGAGTTCAGCGCGAACTCAATCACGTTGGTGAACTGGTAAAGCAGCGTGAAGAACTCTTGGGGAGCGCCGGAGATCTCTGCCTGCCACGCCATAACGTAGGGAGCGGCGGCAGGTGGCAGGTCTTCCAGAGCGTAACCGCCGACAGTGAACGCGTCGTTCACCGCTTCATCGAACAGGGTAGCCAGATCTTTGAAGTTGGGATGGCGGACGACTTCACTCATGCCGTAGTCGTACATGGCCTCGCGAACTTCCGAATCGATCATGACTGCCAAGTGCATGCCACGGCGGTCACGGGAGGTCAGCACTTTGGTAGAGATGGCAGCAAGGGCGAGACCGAGCGAGTCGCTGTTCACGTCGACTGGCGAGGGCTGTTGGGGCTTAGCAGATTCAGGTTCGGGCTTCGCGGGTTCGGGGTCTGGAATGCTGCCCGTTACTTGGGCTTCCAGCTCGGGATCCAGTGCGAGACCTTCAGGCCAAATATCCTGCACACCGAACGAGAAATTCATCGACTGTTCGGAGATGGCTTCAACAACGGAACGTGCGACTGGAGCCATCTTGTTGCTCCCGTCGATTGCACAATCCACGAATTGCTGGCCCTTGATGTTGCGCATGTTCCCCTCGAACCAAACGCTCTGGGGCTGCACGGTGAACGGCCCCAGTTGAGCGGGGGCCACGCCGTAATAAAGTTTTACACCCATTACCAACGTTCCTTATTGCGAGGATCCATTACGGATTCTGGGTCGGGAGACGCGCACACGAATGCTGGATTGCGCACGGCACTGGTCTCGAAACCTTCGAGCACGTGGCACTGGCGATAAGCGAGACGGCCATCGGGTCGACGCATTACGCGGTTGCCGACGTGTCCGCACAGCCGCTTGCTACTGCCAGTGAAGGTTTCGCCGCACACCGAGCAGGTATACGCTTTGTACCACGTGCCCTTGGAGTAGGTGTTGTGCTTACCGGACAGAATGTCACGGCACAACTCGGGCTCAAGGTTGCGGTCGTAGGCCAGCAGCAAAATCAGACGACCGTGCGCTTTGTGGAAACCTTGCAGCTTCGACAGTTGGGCGTCGAAGATTGCGCCACGTGCGATGCGGTGGTTCTGGTTGTTGTGCTCGATGAAGGTGGGCTTACCCTTGAAGGTCTTGTACGCCAGCTGCCCGAATTCCGGACGGAAGGTCAGCCAGTCTTTGAGACCGAACGCGTCGCCGTTGGTATTGGGGATCCCCGACACGTTGACGACTGTAGGATGCAGCACGTAGTCGCGGATGTCGCGGCTGATGTTGTAGTGCTCGGCAGCAGCGGGCAGCCAAGTGTTCACGTCGAGGTTAACGGATTCGCGAACACCCATGCTTTCGCCGCGAACGGAGATTGACTTCGACTGGCGGGAGGCTTGCAGCTTGTGCATGTCGAGGCCGCGCGGAATCGAGACCCCAACGTCGAAGGATACGGAACGGAACGCTCCCTTGGATACATCAAATTCGCTCATTGTTATCTCCGAAGAACTGAAACGGCCCACTGCTTAGCAAACTCATAAGGCATGCGGGCGGGATTAACGAGCACGATGTCGTTACGATGGATCGCGGTGTACGGCTCAAGGGTCGCTTCGTCGCGGTCGGTGCGGTACGCGTTTTCGTTGAAGCCATCGACCAGCACACTGTACCAGCCGTTCGCCTCTTTGCTCGGCGTGCCGTATTTCTTATCCCACATGAGGAAGCCGCGAATCTTGCGGCCGACTACCAGCAGGTAGCGGCGACCGCACTCTTCTTCGAGTCCGCGATAGTAGTCCACGGGGCAGCGACGGATCTTAACTTCGATGCCAGTGCTGCTGGTACTGGTGAACTCGCCGTCAGCGCTCTTCTTGATGGCGTCAAGGTTGAGACCTTCCGCCCAGTCCATGAAGGTTTCGACCAAGCGGTCGCACTCGTCACCAGACAACGAGGCGTAGGCAGCAGAGCGTGACATGCTCGCAGCGTCCAGAGTGCTGTTGATGAAGAAGCACGCCAAGATAGCGGGCAACGCACCAGCACCAGCGGCAGCAGCACCAACACCAATGAGGCCGTATGCTGCAATCTTGGCAATCGGCAACGTTGCCTTGATTGCGCGAACCATGGTGCTCGCGTCCTCTTGGGTCTTCGGCTTCATCTTCTTGACAACAGCCGGAATGTCACCGCGATTAATCTCTTCGCGGGAACCACTCAGATCAGCACGGGTGCCGGGGCTACGGCCACTGTCGAGAGCGCCGAAGAACGCACGAAGGCCCGCCTTCAGCGCATCGGGCAATGAGCTGCGGTAGGAATCAGCCATTGCAGAGCGCGGAGGGATCGGGCGAGTTTCACGGATAGCAGGTGGCCGTGGTTGTGACTCTTCGTTTTCGTCTTCGTCTTCGAAGTCGGCGTCTTTCAGATCTTCCTTGGGTTCAGCTTCAGACTCTTCTTCAGAGTCGTCTACATCGGCCTCGCCTTCCTCGTCTTCCTCGTCGCCATCTTCGCTGCCATCAGCGGCATCGGCCCCACCAACGTTGTCAGCAACATTGCCGCCACCAGCTTGGTTGCGGAACTTGGCCTTCTTGGAAGCATTCTTGTTCAGCGGCTTCAGTGCGAGCTGGCGATTTTTCACCATCTTGGCGTATTTCCCTTTGGGGTGACGCTTGATGTGGGCACGCTGCTTTTCAGGAGAACGGCTTTCCCACCAGCTACTCGCCGACTCGCTCAAGCAAATCGGTTCTTTTGAATTTGTGTGCATAGAAATGGGCCTTATCATTCAGTTGAAGAGATTCCAGCGATCTGACCACAAAGGCCGGAACCTGCTGTAGATAGTAGTTCGAGTAGTCGAACATGAAATTACTGTCTACGGGCATTGTTGTCTCCATGCAACGTATGCCGAATGCAACGCATGCAAGGTCTTCCCCCGCGTAGTAGTGCGAGAGACACAGCTGCCCCAACGTTTCGATGCGGTCAGGGCGGTACGTGTGCGCAATCATTGCATGCAGCGCGCCCTCTGAAGCCAGCATTGAATGCGGCTGCACGGCACGCGCAATTTCCAACGCGGCCCACGTGATGAAATCATCGTAGCGTGCGATGGTGCGCAGAAGGCCGAAGCAGCGACTGACGTTCTGCTGATAGTAGGCAATGATCGCCTCGTCGGGGACGCGGCTATCTTCGATCATATCCGACAGCGCGTAAGCATGTTGGCGGGTCAGATAGAACAGCACGCGCTCGTCGTGTGGAAAGCAAGCATAGTCGCGCAGCAGCAAATCCATATGGAAGCTGCGGTACTTCTTGTTCGGCTCTTGCAGGTGCAAGGAGTTGAACGTCGAGGCATCGTGCGGAACACTCAGGTGACCAACAGGCTTCAGGACTTCGTGCACCGCGTACTTCCAGTAATGGGTGCCGCCACGGAATCCCTTGGCCTGCGTATACACGATAGACTGGTCGCCGACCAAATCCATCTGCACGTTAACCAAGTCAACGTGATCGGGCAGTTCTCTGATCTCGACTGTCCAATCTCTCACTCCCTTGGAGATGAAACGCTCGTCGAGATCCAGCCACATACAGATGGTGTTGTGGTCAGCACTAGCGCACGCTATGGAGCGCGCAACGTCGTAAGCAACGGGGCCGTCGAAGTCAGCAGGCAACATGCGCAGCACAGTCATGTCGTGGTGGATGCCAACGTAGTATTCAGCAAGTGCCACCGAGTCGTCCGACGAACCGGTATCGACAAGCACAATCTTGTCCGCGTGCTGCACGCTTGCATACCAGTCGTCAATGTTCCGCGCTTCGTCTCGCATTATGGAAGCGACCATTACCTTATTCATTCTACTTCTCCGAACTAATTGGCAAGATGTTACCGGACAGCCACCAATCAGGATCGGTCTCGGCCCAAAGGGTGTCCCAGTGTTCTAGGTCAACACAGTTATATCCAAATCCGTTGCCTATGATGCTGGCGACGCGGTTGTAAATCCGAACTTCCATGCGGACGCGCCCACGTGTTCCTTTTGGTTGATAGGCACGCTCACTGGTTCCATCGAACCCGCGCAGCTTATCGTCGGTGGTGAATGTGTAGTCTACGCGATTGCGCAGGATCCAGTTCGGCCAGAACGATGCGTAGATGCCCCCAATCTGCGAGAACAAAATGGTGGCCGTGCGAGTGAAGATCTCAAACGCTTGACGCCGCTCATTCCACTCTGCAACCGGACGCTCCCAGTAGAAATACACGTTGTAGCAGTAGGGCTTGGGTTTTTCTTTCGGCCAGTCATGTCGCTCTTTGAACACAAAGCGATCTTCGGTGACGCGGTAGATGTCGAACCAAGCGCGGTAGTTAGGCTTGACCTTCACCAGAATGCGAATCGGGTCACTAGCCTGAGTGCCATTGGTGAGTCGGATGTTGAAGCACTCGTCACCGATGAACTTTGTCTTAGGCAGGTAGATGATCGATTCCTTGTCATCGGACAACCTCACGCTGCCAAGATCCGGCTGATTCATGATCAGGGGAGAAAGACGCCAGCCGCGCTGTGCCTGCACCTTGTCCAAAACGCCTTCAGTCGGTGAGTTCCCTTCTGTATCGCGTGCCCCCTGAAGCAGCAGCGACTTCAGGGGGATTTTGATTTCGGTGTTCTCGTTGCCTTCGAATTCTATCACCTCGGGAACTACGGGTTTGAAGTTGCGCCAGTAGTCGAGGGTTACGGTGGTCGAGTTCATAGCATCGCCTCGAATTGTTGTCGGCCAATGACTTTGACGCCAGCGTCGCGCGCCTTGTCCAGCTTGGCACTGCTGCCGTTCGGATCGCTGGCGACCAGAATGGTTACGGCTTTCGTCATAGAACCTGCAACAGCAGCGCCCGCTTCCATCGCCCGCTCTTTGAGGACTGCATCACGGAAGCCAGTGAACAACACGGTCTGGCCCGCCAGCTTGGATTTGCGCGTCACCTTGAACTTACGCACCACAAGCCCGTATTTGCGAATCATCTTGGCAATGGCTGACATGTTGGTGGAGAGCAGTGGAATCTTGGACTTGAGTTCAGTCAGTTCCGCCAGCTCGCGTTTGATTTTGGCCGGAGTGAGTTTGGCAATCGCCTCGACGTCGTTACCGAACATCGGCAGCACCTTGGCCCAGTTGGTTTCGCCCATCCCCTCAAGTCCGACGAACGGACTGAGACCAGTGAACAGCTGCTCGATACGCGCGCCCTTGTCGAACAACACGCGGTCGATTTCAGCATCAAGGGCACGGGCTTTCGCCAGCCCCAGTGCGGGAGCAAACACGTTCATCGGCGAAATCAGAATGCGGTGCAGGGTATTGGCTGACGTGGTTTCGATCAGCTTGCGGATACTCGGTGCCCCAATGTTACGCACGCCAGTTGCGACGAAGAAGTCGTTGATGCGGCGCACCTGCACGTCGATGTCCTGCGAGATGTCGTGCACGGCAACAAAGTCCACGCCTTTGCGTTCGAACGGCACGTCGGGCAGAGCCGCTTTCTTTGCCGGACGCACCACTTCCATGATGTAGGGAATGACGGAACCGCTGCGCACAATCTTGAGGATTGCGCCTTTGCCAATCGGGCGCTTCTTGCTGCGGTCGGCGTTCTTGTCGTCTTTCAGATAGCCGTGCTCGATGTAGAAACCGTTGTGTCCGGTGGCCTTCGAACACATGGCACCGCCTGCCAGCTTCGTCGGCTCATAATGGATAACGGGGTTGAGCACACCAAACTTCGACATCTGGAACGTTACGCCAGTGCATGGAACCAACGCGGTTGCCGCATCCACGTTCATCTTGAACTTGAACGCGTGCTTCGGGTTGCTGGCTCCGGTGTGTGCGTATGCAACGTCCTGCGCAACGACCAGCCCGTCGATTTCGTATGGGGAGTTACGCACCCGCTCGTCCAGATACGCAATCAACTGCGCTTCTGTCAGCTTGGTGAACTTCTTGGAGTGTGGAACCTTGAACCCGAGGTCTTTTAGGATGTCGAGTTGCTTGCTCTGCTTCATCCCAGCGCCATACCCCTTGAGGATTTCGAACGCCACGAAGTTCACATGCTTCATTGCCGACGGGGTGGTCTGCGAGTTAATGAGGCCGCCCGCTGCGTTACGCGCTGCCGTGTATTCGTGCGTCCCGTTGTCCTTGTGCAGGATACTGTCGAACGTTGCTGTTGGGATGATGGCTTCAACGCGGATCACCATGTCATTGTACTTCAGCTGCTGCGGTACAGGCAACTTCTTGACGTGGTAGCTGCGGTCGGTGCCGTGGGTGCTGGTGCCACGCGTCATCATGTTAGTGAGACGTGGGCCCCGGTAAACGAGTTCGATGGACTGGCCGTCGAGCTTATCGGTTACGACGAAGGGCCCGTTGCCCTCCAACGCCTTCGCTAACTTCGCAGTGCCTGCGTTGAGCTGGTCGAGTGACGCCATGGGTACGACGAGCGGAGTGTCCGCTACGTTCTTTGCACCGATCTTGTTTACCAATGTTCCTTGCGGGTACTGCTTCTTGTAGAACTTGCGCACGATGTCGTACACGCTGTCAGGAGTGAGCGGTGCGTTGTCGACAAAGAACGCCTTGTCCAGTTTCTTGATCAGGTTTTCGATTTTCTTCTGGTCAAGAGCCTTGAGGACGGCAATTGGATTTTCGATTAGCTTTTGGATAAGAGACATTGGTGAACTCCGGAAAGAGGGGGCCGAAACCCCCTCACGTTATCAACTCTTGATTGCAGACTTGTCGTGCTCCGCGTTATCAACGGCGTCTTGCGCTTCGTTGAATTCCTTCGGAGTGACTTGCCCAACTTTGTCCGCGTACTTCAAGATACTCTGACCACGGTCGGTAGCTACGCGCACAGTGCGGTAGGTTTCCGGCTTGCTGTCGAAGTCCCAAAGTTTGTAGACAATGATGCGGTCGTTCTGCTCCATCGGCTCCGCAGAGACCAGCAGGAAACGACGCTTGAGCTTGGTGTCATCGTGGAACGTCAGCAGGTCGCCTTCTTCAGCGGTCTGCGTATCCTTGATGCCAGCAGGCTTCGGCACTTCAGCGCCAGCGGCTTCAGGATCTTCAGCGTCCTCGTCTTCGAATTCGAGCGGGTCGTCTTCAGACTCTGGCGCTTCTTCGGCGGGAGGTGCTTTTTCCTTGGCCTTCGGTTTCTTCTCGGCGTCCTTCGGAGGGGTCTTCTCTTCCTCGGGCTCTTTGCCGATGTCTTCCTCGTCTACGTCGGCCAGATCAGAAACCGCGTCATCATCGTCGAAGTCCTGCGCGTCAGGGTTGTCGCGAAGGCTATCAGCAATCCCAGCGGAGTCTTCGTCGATCTCAGGCTCTTCCATGTCCTCAAGATCATCGTCGGCGGTGGGCTCGAAGTCTTCGTCGTCAGCCGCATCAGGATCTTCTTCAGCGTCTGGGTCTTCCTCTTCGAACTCTTCATCGTCCGGCTGTTCGTCGGCCGCGTCGGGATCCTCTTCTTCGAAATCAGCGTCGCCATCTTCAGATCCATCATCACCAGCGTCGGGGTCTTCTTCCTCGAATTCCTCGTCGTCCGGCTGCGCATCAGCGTCGGGGTCTTCCTCTTCAGCGTCGGGGTCTTCCTCTTCAGCGTCGGGGTCTTCCTCTTCAGCGTCGGGGTCTTCCTCTTCAGCGTCGGGGTCTTCCTCTTCAGCGTCGGGGTCTTCCTCTTCAGCGTCGGGGTCTTCTTCAGCGTCGGGGTCTTCTTCAGTGGC